>SKER01000234.1_pt1 | contig 73021 bp, 60 predicted proteins | sample 4826961 | NCBI WGS metagenome assembly SKER01 (sample SAMN11008804, study PRJNA524170) | human gut metagenome | biome: Human fecal sample; material: Feces; isolation source: fecal sample from pouch patient p47 | host: Homo sapiens | place: Israel: Tel-Aviv | collected 2016-11-16
TTCAAGGAAATGTTTCCAGGTTTTTCCAAATCGATTTTCTGCTAAATCCATAATGATTCATTTTTATACATGGCAAAAATATAAGAATGAAAAATGGGCGACAAGATAGAATCGCGGAGACGCTTACTAATCCTTCATAGCTCCCTTAAAACAAAATACCTTTGATATGTGTTAATTATTGTATGAAATGAAACCTAAAACGCTATTTATGTTATCTTTGTAAACCAAACAGTAAGCAATGAAAGGATTTGTTACAGTCATATTATTTTTTCTGTTTGCCTTGGCTTTTGCCGGAACAGAATATGTAGATGCAGTTCCAGCTGCATCAATGACGGTATGTACTGTACAGCATACGGATACTACTCCGCAGCACTCCATCAATGAAGATCGTGTCATTCCCTTGGATAGCAATAAGGGAATAGCAGATATGGAGTTTGGGGACGCTCATACTTTAGCACATCGCGTCAGTGCCTCTGCAGAGCGTATGTACCGTTTTTCCTCCATGGAGACTACCCAATTTATCAAAATTTTGTTGCGTAAGATGGCCGCCCGGATGGCCAGTCTTGCAAGCTGTCATACCCATGTGTATGCCTCTTCCTATTCCCTTCCCTGGGATAGTGCTTGCGAGCACTATATCTTTGGTATGAGGCGCATTCTTATTTAGCTTTTATTCTTTTACCAATTTGTTTTTCATGGTTCTGTCTTGTCGGGTGATTGGCGAGATGTGACCTTGGTATGAATTATTGTATTTTTAATTAGTAAAGAATAAAATTTAAATTATTATGAGTAATACAGTTTCTACTGAAGCAACCTTGTTTTCAACAACACACCCTGATGTCGTAAAACGTACTAGTGTTTCTTCTATTATCATATCCGCTATCCTTTGTGTGATAGGTGCGGGTGCATTTGCAACCTCTTTAAAGATGGGGGATTCCTCATCCACCATGAGCATGGTGCTTATGGCCGGTGGAACCATTTTGTTTCTGTGGGCCGTATTCCGCTTTTTCTGGCGAGGCAAGGAATGGGTATATGCACCTACCGGCAGCGTAGCTAAAGAAGGGACCTGCTTCTTTGATGTATGCGATTTACAGGCTTTGACGGATGCGTTGGAGAAAAAAGGTTTTGAAACCAGGAATGACGTGAAAGTAAAGACAAACGGAAACGTACGTATGGACTATATGATTTCTCAGGACAAGAAATTCGTTGCGGCCCAGCTGTTCCGTTTCATCCCCTATACATACGAACCTGCATCTTCTGTGTTTTATTTCACGGGAGATGATGCAAGTGCGTTTGTACATTGCTTGGAAACAAGTGAATTTTGATTTTCTATGACTCTTTATGTTATGAAATAAGGTGTGCCTGTGAAGGTCTGCTTTATTTGCTTAAGACGTTAATGTGATAAATTGTCGGGTGGGGTTAGTCGTTGATGATTAGCCCCATCTTTTTCATCAGGAAGCAGGCATTCATATTTTGTGCGATACCTTCACGGAGTTTGTATGAAAAAGTCAGTTCATCGTTGGTAATATCAGCTTCAAAGCAATAATTCCGTATCTCTTTGGGGAAATATTCTATTAGTTTCCCTAATAGCAGGTCGTGTGTGGCAATGATGCCATTCGTCTTCAGTTCCATCAGTTGGCGTACCAGGGCGAATGAGCCTTTCTGCTTGTCCATCGAGTTGGTTCCTTTTAAAATCTCATCCAGAATGATGAACAACTCCTCTCCCTTATTCAGGCGGTCTATAATTTGTTTCAATCGTTTTAGTTCGGCAAAGAAGTAAGATTCGTTGTCTGTCAACGAATCGGAAGTCCGCAAGCTTGTCACTAGTTTGGCAGGATATATTTCAAGGGAGGAACAGCATACGGGGCAGCCGGTACATGCCAATACATAATTCACTCCGATTGTACGCAGATAAGTACTTTTTCCTGCCATGTTGGCTCCTGTGATGATGACAAAGAACGGTCTTGAGGGGATATCGGCATCATTGGTCACACATTGCCGTGCAGGCATCAGGGGATGTCCCATATCCTTTGCAAGGAATACAAAAGGCTTGCCGGCAATGGTCGGATAGGTGTATGCGGGATGGTTGCCGGCAAATGTCGCCAGAGAACAAAGAGCATCAATGTCACCCAATACGTCCAGCCAGTGGAGCAGATATTTTCCATATTTGTGCCTCCATTGCTCAATGCGCATTACCTGCCGGAGTTGCCAGAACATGGAACCTTCCAGCAAGACATATAGCAGTTGGTTGTTGCGCAAGTCCAGTTTGTCCAGTTCCCGTGAAAGCTCTTTCAAGATATGGGTGGTGGATTTCCCGTTCATGCCGAATTCAGCTTTCAGGTGTCTGAGTAGCGGAGCGTTCATTTCCCGGTTTTCTATCAGGCTGATCAGTTCGGCGTAGATAGACAGAATACGTAATTTCTTGTCATACACTCTTTGCAGGTTGCTGACAGGCTTTATCAGTCCGAAACTACCTATCACGAACAGTCCGAAGGCCAGTCCGAACCATGTCATCGGAATGACCCCCGCCACTCCCAGCATAGCCAGTACGATGTTGACTCCGGGAACGATTCCCAATAACGGGCGGCTCCACCATTTCTTGCTGAAATAGGCAGGTGCTTCCGTCCACTCTTTAATTTCTTCGCGGTCGCTTGTCGCCCCTTTGTAGAGCAGGCCGGTGATCCGGAATGTTTCCCGGAAATCGGAATAAGCAGCCAGTTCCTTTGTCGCCTCCTGCCGTTGGATTATCTCTTCCTTTATCTCCAGATGATTTTGCAACCATTCTGCCAGTTTTTCCTTTCCGAATGAAGTGCAGGTACGGTTCAAGGCCTGGAACAAGGAGTGCCTTCCGAACAAGTCCAGGTCAAAAGAATACCTGTGGGCCGGGTTTGTGAATTCCTTTCCGTCCTCAAATGGCTCATAGTTGTCCGCCAGTGCGGAAAGCTCGTCACTATTCACCCGTATGCAGGTTTCCAGCCAGTCTTTGCGGAAAAACAACCGGTTGTGATACTTCACCAATGCCAGAAAAGGAACGAAAGTGACCGCTATGGTTAGACATATAGTGGGTGTCCCTGCCTGATAGAAGTAGATTGTTCCTATAATCCCTGCTGCAAATAACAAGACCCTCAGCGTGCTGATGCGGAGAATCTTATTTTTTACCTGGCGGAGTTCTGCCTCAGCCTGTTCAATGCGCTGTTCGTATTTTGCTTTCAATTCCATAATGATAGGTTATAAATATTTCCTTGCCATACCGGGCGCGGTTTTGCAGCGGAGAGGGGAAGCCTTCTGCGGCGATGCAAGGGTATGGCGAAGAACTTTTCATTTGTTTTCCGGCAAATATATAGAAAAAAAAACGTCTCCTTCTGTTTCTTGTGTTATTTAGACTTATCTTTTCATTTTAGGAAGAAGAGCCTTCCATCCAGAATGATGGCGGTTAGACCGATGAGGATGCATGACAGGAAATGAAATTTTAACATAGCCGATGAACCCATTGTCAATAGGAAAAAGTATATTTGTCTGTCTGATAAAGATTATAAACTACTTGGGGTATGAGAAAAATGATATTCATTTTATGCATTCCGACCGCTTTGCTTTCGGCTTGCTCACCATCCGGAATGCAAGGCAATCCGGCGGCAGTACAAGCCGGTGCGGCCATCGGCGGAGTATTAGGCGCTATTGTGGGTGACAGGGCCGGCGGATACAACGGTTCGCAATTCGGCGCCCTGCTGGGAACTGTAACGGGGGCTGCTGTGGGAAATGCCATAACTACACCTCGGGAGGAAACTTATCAGGTGGAGGAGTATTACGTAAAGACTTATCCTTCTTCTTCGCAGTATGAGCACACTTCCTCTTATGAGCCTTCATCGGGATTGAGGATTATCAACCTGCGTTTTATCGATGATAACCGTAACCATGTTATTGATGCGGAAGAAGACAGCAAACTGGTGTTCGATGTGGTGAATGATGGTGATGTGCCCGCTTACAATGTTACTCCGGTAATAGAGGAAATGAGCGGCATGAAACATATTTTGATTTCACCTTCGGCTCAGATTGCCTATATGCCTGTCGGGAATCAGATAAGGTACACGGCCACCATTCGTGGAGGCAGGAAGTTGAAAACAGGCCAGGCGCAATTCCGTGTTTTTGCAACAGAGAGCAACGGGGCGGTGACCGAAGCGCATGAGTTTACTTTGCCTACCCAAAAACGGATAAAGAAATAAGTTCCTTCATTGGCGGGGCTTCTACGGGCGGATAACCCTTTTCCGGAGATAACGTAAGCATTCGCAGCCCTATTGTTAAGCCTTTCCGACCGTCCGGTTACTATCTCCAAAGCCTGCGGAGTTATCTCCATAGCCTTTGGAGTTAACTCCGCAAGCTTTGGAGATAACTCCATAGTGCTATGGAGATAGTATATATCCTTTCTTCAGACCTTAGCAGGCGGGAGAAAAGGCCTTATGGTGGGGGATGTGTGGAGTTACTCCTTGTTGATGATGCCTTGTATCTCTTGCAGGGTCAGATTTCCTGTGATGGCGATGATGGTAAATTCATTTTTTTCCTGACTCATCAATACAAATTCCTTTTCTTTGTTTTTGTTCCGTTTCAGATAAATGATGGTCTTTTCGCCTTCATCGTTTATGCGCATCAGTTCCTCGTAGCCGTTCTTGGGACTGATGAAAGCTGTCTCTTTTTTCAGCTTGGCGATAATGTCGGGTTTTTCACAACTTAGAATCTGGATGTTATCCAGTTTGGAGGCTACTTCGCCTATATTTACCCCTTCCGTTTTCATGTCGGGCATCAGGCTGAGCATGGCTTTTGAGATATAGACAGAGGTTACCCCGTCCATATCAGCGAACTTGTCGAAAAAACTGTCCTGTGCGTAGGTGAACAGTGAGCACAGAGAGAGCAATAAGGTAATGATATATGTACGTTTCATTGTTTTATGTTATTTAATCGGTTTAATTGTTCGTTTACGTTCTCTTGAATTTTTCCGGTGGCTTCCTGCACCGATTCCACTTTTTCTATTCCTTTATTCAGGCTGCTGGAAAGCATGATAAGTGCCTTCTGGGCCTGTACGTATGCTTCTTCGGGGGTGGCGCAGGTATCTTGCGGTGCCGGATAGGGCTTGTATAGGTACAGTCCTACGGAGAGCAGGATGAGCAGGCTGGCGGCTATGCTCCCTATCCATTGCAAGCGGAGGACCCGTGTATGTTTTTTTATTTTCAGCGTGCGTCTTTCGCCTGTGTCCCATTGGTCTATCTTGCGGCTCAGCCTGCTTTCCAGTCCTTCCGGTATTTCGGGAGCGGGCTGTGCTGCCAGTTGCATGAAGATTTCCTTCTCGGCAAGTAAATGAGCCGGAACGTCCTCTTCGGTAAAAAAGCGTTTCAGTTCCTTTTCTTCGGTTTCGCTGGTTTCTCCATCGTAATACCGGGTCAATAGTCTTTCTATTTCATTTACTTTCATAGTTCATTATTGCATTATATTGTTCACGTATCTTTTTGCGGGCGCGGCTCAGCAACACACGTATGTTGATGGCATTCAGTCCTGTGGCTTGCTCTATCTCCTCAAAGGAGCAGTCATTGACATCACGGAGCAGAATCACCCGCTTTTGTTGCTCTGGCAGTCTGCCGATGAGCCGGCGTACCTGGTTCACCTCATCCCGTTGTTCCACTTCCCGCGCTATGTTGGTGTCCGTAGGGAGGTTCAGCTCTTCGGGTGCATGTCCGTCTTCATCGGGCCGGCTCCTGCGGAGGGCGTCGTAGCACAGGTTCTTGACAAGGGTGACGCAGTAGGCTTCGGTGTTCAGCACGCCCGCCAGCTCATCGCGCTTGTTCCACAATTTCAGATACGCCTCCTGCACCATATCTTCCGCCTCCTGAGGGTTTTCTGTCAGCCGGAAGGCTGTCCGGTAGAGTTTGCGGTGGTAAGGCAGGAATTGTTGTTTAAACTCAGCGGCGTCCATGCTTCTTCTTTGTTTCCTGATTTACTAATTTGTCTATATCTTCCTTTGTGAATTTTCCGTTTATCTGTACCAGTGTACAATCCTCTTTTCCCGTGCATACGAATAGCAGTTCGCGGATAGTTTCCTTTTTGGTTTTCATCAGCACGCGGACTTTCTCGCCTTCATCGTTTACACGCATCAGCTCATCGTATCCCTTCAGGCTCAGCCTGTTCACTTTTTTACTGAACCGTTCTTTTACGCTTGCCGTACAAGATTCCAGGTCCAGTACTTTTATTGACTTTATTTTTCTTATTATCTCAGCGTCTTCATCGTGTCCGGCAAACATTTTTCCAAGAGACATCATGAAAGAAGATACTTTGACACAATCGGCATTTTTTTCGCTGCCGAATTCATTGAAAAGACCGTTGATGCCTTGGGCGTAGCCCAGATGGCAGACGAAGACTAGCAATAGAGTAAATACAAACTTTTTCATGGTTCTATTTTGTTTTTGTTCATACTGAAATTGTTTTTTGAAAGCGCTTTCAATCAGATAGACGGGGGAAGTGGGAAAGTTGTTACAAAGGGAAAAGAATTTTTTTAAGTTTCTATGTTTGTAAAGAGGTTCAGCTTTACAAAGAAAGCATCATTCAATAGCCTGTTTGATCTTTCATCAGCATGATCACAGGCTTTGCCGGTCCCTTTAACCAATTCCTTTCATTCAGGTAATTTCGGGGAGTAGAATGAAGAAACCCTCGCCTTGTTTACAAATCTTTCGCAAGTTCAGGATGAGAACAAGGGGTTTTTCTTATGAAATGATATTGGCTGGGGATTATTGGTTCCGCACAGGCAACCTCACCCATAACCATCCGGGAATCAATTTCCAGAAGAATACGATAAACTGATAGCGCCAGTCTATGATGGCTACTCTTTTCCTTCGGGAAATGGCTTTTACAATTTGAGATGCTACTTGGGAAGTATGCATCAGCAGCGGATATTTATCATCTTTCAGCAAAGGAGTGGCGACAAATCCGGGACGGATATCGGTGAAGGAGATGTTTAGTTTCTTCATGTGTGCCAATTGCTCCAATGCATTTATGTACGTGTTCTGAAACCGCTTGGTAGCTGAATAAGCTGGGGCGGATCCCAGCCCTTTGGTGCCTGCTATGGAGCTGATTACGGCTATATGCCCTTTCCCGCGTTGCTCAAAATAGTGATAGGCGGCATTGACCATCCGTATGAATCCCGAAACATTGGTGGCGGCGGTTTGTAATTCTATATCGGGTTGAAGTGAAAGATTTTGTTTGCCTATGCCCGAGCTGAGCAAGAACACATCCATACCTCCCATTTTAGTAATCAGTTGCTCCAATGAGAAAGGGGCGTCCTCACGGGTGACATCTATTGTCTGAGTACATACCTGTCCGGGCGCGGATAACCGGATTTTTTCCAGTTCTTCTTCTCTACGTCCTGCCACGCCTACTTGCCAGCCGTCTTTCAGATAGCATCGCGCCACTTCCAGTCCGATGCCGGAAGTGGCGCCAATGATAATGATTTTTTTCATCCGCTTCGTCTTATTGTAAAGCTTGCTCAATGTCGGCTATGATGTCGTTTACATTCTCGATGCCCACTGAAAGACGAATCAAGTCCGGAGCTACTCCCGCTTCGCGCAACTGTTCGTCGGTGAGCTGGCGGTGAGTATGGCTGGCGGGATGCAGTACGCAGGTCCGTGCGTCGGCCACATGGGTTACGATGCAGATGAATTTCAGCCTGTCCATAAATTCTATCGCTTCCTCACGGGTTCCGTTCAAGCCGAAAGCGATGACACCGCACGAGCCGTTTGGCATATATTTCTGTGCCAGATCATAGTATTTGCTGCTTTTCAGTCCGCAATAGTTCACCCATTTCACTTTCGGGTTGGCTTCCAGCCATTCGGCCACTTTCTGTGCGTTTTCGCAATGACGGGGCACGCGCAGGTGTAATGTTTCCAATCCCAGATTCAGCAGGAACGCATTTTGCGGAGACTGGATGGAGCCGAGGTCACGCATCAGTTGGGCGGTTGCTTTCGTCATGTAAGCCATTTTGCCGAACGCTTTGGTATAAGTCAGTCCGTGATAAGATTCGTCGGGCTGGGTCAGACCGGGGAATTTGTCCGCATGGGCTTCCCAGTCAAAGTTGCCGCTGTCCACAATGGCGCCTCCTACACTGGTGGCATGACCGTCCATGTATTTGGTTGTGGAATGGGTGACGATATCCGCTCCCCATTCAAACGGACGGCAGTTGATGGGAGTGGCGAAGGTGTTGTCCACAATCAAAGGCACACCGTGTTTGTGTGCGATACGTGCGAACTTTTCGATGTCCAGCACGTCGATGCTCGGATTGGAGATGGTTTCGCCGAACAACGCTTTGGTATTCGGGCGGAAAGCCTTGTCTATTTCCTCCTCGGATGCATTGGCGTCAATGAAGGTACACTCGATGCCCAGTTTTTTCAGCGTGACGCCAAACAGATTGAATGTACCTCCGTAGATGGTAGACGAGCATACGAAGTGGTCGCCTGCCTGACAGATATTGAAAATGGCATAGAAGTTGGCAGCCTGGCCGGACGAGGTCAGCATAGCACCCACACCGCCTTCCAATGCTGCGATTTTTGCGGCGACGGCATCATTGGTGGGGTTTTGCAAGCGTGTATAGAAATATCCCGAATCTTCCAGATCGAACAGACGCGCCATCTGTTCGCTGGTGTCATACTTGAATGTGGTACTTTGATAAATAGGCAAAACGCGCGGTTCGCCTTTTTTCGGAGTCCAGCCTGCCTGTACGCATAAGGTCTCCCTGCTATACTTCTTATCCATGTTTATATTGTTATTAAAATTACATATTCATTTATTTCGCAGCAAAATTAAGAATAATCTGTCATTTAGGGTTCAATTACTGGGAAAAGTGTTATATTTGAACGATTTTAATAAGCTTAACTATGGCAGAGGATATAAAATTCAGGCATACTATGCCGGTGCAGATACGATTCAGCGATGTGGACCAGTTTGGTCATATGAACAATTCAGTTTACTTTTCTTTGTACGATTTGGCAAAGACTACTTATATAAAAGATGTATTAGGCAGTGCCGACTGGAGCAAGCTGGCTATTGTGGTAGCCAATATCAATGCAAACTTCTTTATGCCGGTATTTTTCTCGGATCATCTGGTGATAGAAACGGCTGTGGTACATTTGGGGCATAAGAGTTTTACCTTGTTGCAGCGTGCCGTGACTACGGATACCCATGAGGTGAAGTGTGAGTGCCGCACGGTGATGGTAGGTTATGACCTGGCTACCAAAGAACCGAAATTGATTTCCGAGGATTATAAGGAGGCGATTTGCAGGTACGAGGAAAAAACATTGGAGGAACTTTCAAAAGGGTAGCCATAGATGATATACTCGCTATAAATAGCTAGGACGTTATTTATAGCGAGATTGTATTATTTTATTAAAAGCATTCTCCTGTAATGGTTAAAAGTTTGGGAGATGAGTCAAAATTACCATATAATAAAATTTCTCTTTGAAACTTTCCTATGTCATCGGGATGGAAAATGATATTCAGACAAGTGCTGTCTCCCGGATTTATTTCAGTAATTTCATTTTCAATATTCAAACATTCGCATGAAAGATCTATATGACTGATTCTTACTATGTTCTTCCCTGTATTCCATATTGTGAATTTGATTTTTGCCTTTTCCGTGCGGCTGATTTTGCCTAAATCTATCTCATTTGTGTTGAATGTAATGGTGGTGTTCGCTTCTTCGCTGGGAGATTCATTTCCATAAAAAGAGTGCGACACATATTTACCATTATTTAAAAGGTAGACTCTAGGTGTGTTTTTAGCCATATCCAATTCCACTAATATGGATTTAGTGTCTAGGTATACATTGGAGTAGTCATCTATATTTTTATTGGCAATTAAATTGAAAGTCTTTTTACTTTTACATGCAATTATATAAATAGTATCGGTCGAGTTATGTATTTCTGACAGAGCTTTGTGTATGCATCCTTTGCAACCATTACCCAATATGGTAACAAGGTGGATGGCATTGTGGATTTGTGATTTCTCAACTCCGACTTCATCAAACAGTTTTTGAAGGCATTTGTCATTATTGGACATACAGCTTGCCAGGAACAGTCCTCCACATAGAATGATTGAGTAGTTCTTTTTCTTCATTTTTTCCGGCCTTGAAGTGTGAAACACCTGAACACTAGCTTGTTTTCATCAAACTGAGGGTTGTTTTCATTATTCTCTGAAATATACAGGCCTTTTTTACCTACGAAGCACAAGTGATGGGCATAGGTGTTGCCGGGAAATTTTGTTTCACCAATAATTTCATAGTCTTTGTTTAGAATGATGATGGAGAAACTTTGATGCGGATTGTTGGAGAATGGTTTTATATTATCATCCGGCATTAAGGCAAACCGATAGAATACTTTTCGGTATTTATCATACATCAAGTGGTGGTAATGGGGCTGTAATCCTCTGTCATGTATGGTTTTGAATAAATCAATTTGTAAATTTTGGGAGACTGGACGCACGTGGGGCAGATAATGGCTTTTAGCATTATACGCTTTTTTATGTTTGAAATCAGAAGATACAAATATGCTGTCATATTGTCCCAGTGAAACAACAACTTCTTTACCTGTATATGTGTAACTGATTTCAGGGTCATACAGAATGTAGTCTATCTCATCTTTGTTAAAAATAGATGGGTATCGTAGTTCTGTCCACCCTAGTTTTTTTTTATGAAGGTCTGCATAAGCAAATATGGGTATTTTATCCCATTCATCTTTTTTACGGGGATATTTTAATAATGATTGACTGAAATATAAAATAGAATCCTTAATTATGGCAGGTCGATATGTATAACTCATGCAACAAATGTGGTCGAAAGCATGAAAGTTTACGCTGTCTTTCCAAAAGCTATTCTTATTTTCCACTTCTCCTTTTTCATTGATAATTCCAAAAACTCCATTCCAAGTTGTAATTAAAAAATGCTTTGAGCTAAGTGGAAAACAGCCATTAGTTGATGGCATTGCATTTCTCCCCTCTTTTTGTAGATGAATTGTTTTAATAACTTGTTTGGTATCCAAATCATAGATATGAACTTTATAGCTTGCTTTTTCATTCAAAAAGGAAAGATACTCATGTCCGTTTTCTTCAAATTGGAATATAGATTTGCTTTCATAATGTGTATGTTCATCTATAGACAGGCAGATGGAGTCTGTAGCTGTTAATTCTGTACCATAGTCTATTGGACGAGAAGGAGATGAACATGATGCTCCTAGAAGCAGATAAGTGAAGATATACAAAAAATATTTCATACACTATAGATTAAATATAGGGTATTTAATTATCTTCAGTTTGTAGATTGGATCAACTAATTATGAATAGGAAAGATCTTAAATACCCTATGGAATGATTTGCTAGTCGGTTAAATTAATTGGGAGCTCCTTCATCTCTTCCGCACCTTTGGTTTGGGTCTTCATAACAATTATTGAATGAAAAATTTACACAAGAAGACGCTCCATCGAAATACCAGCATTTATCTCCTTCACCGGGAGGTCCGTAATCACTGCGAGCATTTCCGTTTTCTGTGTTGCTCGGAAGAGGTGCATCAAACTTTAATTCTTGTCGGGAAGAATAGATCTCTACGCTAGTCAAACAAAGAATGACTAGGACTAAAAAAAGTGATTTGTTTTTCATAAGATCTGCTTTTAAAGGTTAGTATATAGTTAACTTCACAAATGTACATTAGAATTTTATTATATCAAATATATTTTGGAATATTTTTCAGAATATATTGTTGGGTAACTGGTTTATATGCAGTGATATAATTGAATGTGACTTATATGATGTGCTAAATTTATGCTTTTTATTATGAAGAAAATAAACCTATTTAGTTCTAAAACTATTAATAAAGTTCTTTATGTACCAACTCTTCAAACAGCAATGCATATTTTGCAACGACTGCTTCGGCGTATTTCTTCCCTTTTCCGGCACTTGCTTTTTTGGGATTGCCTATACCGGTGTCTTGCGAAACTTTTTGCCAGTTCCTCGGAATCCATGCCACTTTTTCATTCAACATTTGTGAGGTGAACTTCTTATAATCTCCGTTTCCGGCTTCGTCTAAATTTACCAATTCCGGATGATAATGCATCATAACAGAAGTTTCCAATTCATCTGCATGGTCACCCGGTTCATCAAAGTACTCTTTAGCAGGAACAAAGGCAAACCATTCGCTGCTGGCTATCAGGAAGTCGGGATAGTCCAGTGACAAGTCACGTATCATACTTTTGAATGTATTGCCGCCATGTCCGTTGATAATGACCATTTTGCGGTATCCCTGGGCGTATAGAGAGGCAACTAGGTCGCTTAAAATCGCTTTTTGCGTTTCATAGCGATAATGGATGCAGAAATCCAGCTCGCGTTGTCCCGGATTCTGTGAACCGGCAGTGACGTAAGGCATGACCATGCAACGAATACCGTAATGTGTTTTTGCCAGTTTTGCAGCATCTAGTGCGATGTCGTGGCTCAGAATGCAGTCTGTCAGATAAGGCAGGTGCAGATTATGCGGTTCGGTAGCTCCCCAAGGGAGGAGGACCAAATCATATTTCAATGGTTTTACCTTGCCGTAACAGGTTACGGCAAGGTCTAGTTCTTTATCCATTATTTATAAGAATTTTTAAAGATATGCAGGATTTCTTCGTCTGTAATCGGGCGTGGGTCGAGAGTGAACAGTCCTCCCATCGTATCTCTTGCATTTTGCAGGAATTTGGGGAAATCTTCGGATTGGATACCAAATTCGCTCAGTTTGATAGAATGTACTTTACATTCTTTTTGCAGTGTAATCAATGCATCAATGAAATCGGACGGACGGTTGCTCTTTTTCTGGGTCATCATTTCAGCCATTTTCATGTAACGTTTTGTACAGTCATGCCGGAAAGTTTCGAAGTATGCCTCAGACAAGGCAATGAGTCCTGCTCCATGAGGAAGTTGTGGATAATAAGCACTCATGGCATGTTCTAATGAATGTTCGGAAGTGCAGCTTGAAGTGGCTTCCACCATGCCTGCCAAGGTGCTGGCCCAAGCAATTTTGGCACGCGCTTTCAAATTCTTTCCGTCGGCTACGGCTACTGGCAGATATTTGTAGATCAGACGGATGGCTTCTAAGGCGTAAAGATCACTGATGGGTGTTGCACAATTGGCGATAAAACCCTCTGCGGCATGGAAGAATGCATCGAACCCTTGATAGGCGGTGAGGTGCGGAGGAATGGAAACCATCAGTTCCGGGTCTACAATAGATAAGGTAGGGAAGGTCAGCTGGCAACCGAAGCCTATCTTTTCTTGAGCCGTTTCGTGGGTAATCACTGTCCATGGATCCATTTCTGTTCCGGTTCCGGCGGTGGTAGGGATGGCGATAATGGGAAGTGCTTTGGTAACAGGACGTCCTTTGCCACTACCCCCTGATACATAATCCCAGTAGTCACCGTCGTTGCAGGCCATAACAGCTATACTTTTGGCTGAGTCGATGGAACTTCCGCCTCCCAGTCCTACTACAAAGTCGCACTTTTCCTCCCGGCAGATGGCGGCTGCTTCCATGACGTGTTCTTTGATGGGGTTGGGAAGGATTTTATCGTAAACCAGTGTTTCTACATTATTCAGTCTTAATTGGGCAAGTACTCTCTCCAAGTATCCATATTTCCGCATGGAAGTTCCGGATGAGATGACGACCAGTGCCTTTTTTCCCGGTAATTTTTCACTGGATAATTTCTTGATTTCTCCGCAACCAAATACTAATTTGGTAGGGATGTATAAACTAAATACAGGATTTGCTTTCATGTTCTTTCGTATTTAAAGTTTCACTGGTAACAAATGTAGGAAAATAATAGTTTGCTTGTTTAAGTAATTTGTTAAATTTTACATACTGCCGGATTGTATTCGTTTTCTTTAATTCAGTTTGAGATAGATACGTTTTTTCGATTATACTCGAAAAAAGAAATAAACAGTGCTTTTTTTTCGATTATACTCGAAAAAAACTATCTTTGTGGGAAAAGATTCGAGTATGGACGATAAATGGAACGCTTTAGAAAAGTATAACCTTTGGGGTGGAAATACGTATCAATTGGGACTGGAACGGAAATCTTATACCGACAAGATTGGCAATTTTGTGGGGTCGTTATGTAGAATTTCATATATTCCCCTATAGTTATGCTGAATATTTACAGTTGATGCAGCAACCTGCTGGTCGGGCTTCTTATTTGGTCTATTTACAGAAAGGCGGTTTGCCCGAATTGTACAACCTGCCCACTGTCGAGTCAGAAAAACAGTACGTCGCTTCTGTGAAAGATACGATTTTGTTGCGTGATATAGTGAAGCGTAAACCCGTTCGTGATGTAAGGTTATTGGATGATATTTTTATTTATTTGGTGAATAATGCGTCCAATCTGTTTTCCGTTCAGCATATTGTTAATTTCTTTAAATCCAAGAACCGGAAGGTGAGTTATGATACCTTATCTAATTATCTAGGTTATATAGAAGAAGCTTTTCTTGCTTATAAAACAGAACGTTACAATATAAAAGGAAAGGATGTGGTGGCAGGTAATTGCAAGTATTATCTGAATGACTTGTCCTTTAAGAATTTTCTTTATCCGGGCTTTGCTTATGGAGTCGGGTATTTGTTGGAGAATGCAGTATATTTGGAACTTCGTCGTTTAGGCTATATTGTATATACAGGTTCTTTTCGGGATAAAGAAGTTGATTTTGTTGCTATGAAGGACGATAGAGTGATTTATCTCCAAGCAACTTACATGTTGGAAACGGCACAAACCATGGAACGGGAATATGCTCCTTTGCTGACGATAGGTGATAATTATGAAAAATATGTCGTTTCCATGGATGAGGTACAATTCCCTTCCAATGAAGGGGTCAGGCATATACAGGCTTGGAATTTAAAGGAAATATTGTAGGAAATCAGTTTCTCTTTTTAATATACAGTTTTTGGTAAGAGTTGTCAAAACTCTGATGATATTGTCTGTAGTCTATTATCCAATGTTGCTCACCGCTCCCCCGGATATGTAGAGCAGGAATAGCACCGAAGAGGAGAGTATAGTGGATATTATTTGCTTATGTGCAGTTGGCGCAAACATACGATTGGCATATCAGTCTGTATATCAGTATTCCGCTTATCTTTGCAGTCGCTATCGGGCTGAGTCTGCTTTCTTATTACTATTTTGAGAAACCGGCCAACCGCTGGGTAAAACGAATTTTAAATAAACAATAATAACTAGTTCATGGAAAAACAATTATCAGAAAAACTGCCACGCGTTGAGGTGGTGGATGCTTTACGGGGATTTGCAGTCATGGCAATTCTTTTAGTGCATAGTTTGGAGCATTTCATCTTTCCGGTTTATCCGGTAGACCAGCCTGCATGGTTGAATATACTGAATGACGGGGTATTCAATGTTACATTTACTTTATTGGCTGGAAAATCGTATGCCATTTTTGCTTTGCTGTTTGGATTTACATTTTATATTCAGTCGGCTAACCAACAGCGTAAAGGAAAAGATTTTGGTTATCGTTTTCTGTGGCGTTTGCTGTTATTGGTAGCTTTTGCTACGCTGAATGCAGCTTTTTTTCCGGCAGGAGATGTGTTGTTGCTGTTCTCGGTAGTGGGAATCGTATTGTTCGTGGTGCGCAAGTGGAGTGACTGTGCCATACTAGTTACGGCTATTTTGTTTCTATTGCAGCCCGTTGAGTGGTATCATTATATAGTAGGTCTGTTTGATCCTTCTCATACTTTGCCCGATTGGGGAGTGGGCGCGATGTATAAAGAAGTGGCGGAATATACCAAAGAGGGGAATTTGTGGGAGTTTTTGGGTAAGAATATGACCTTTGGTCAGAAAGCCAGTCTATATTGGGCTCTGGGAGCAGGGCGTTTTTGGCAGACTGCCGGCTTGTTCTTGATGGGGTTGTATATCGGACGCAAACAATTGTTTGTAACTTCCGAAAAACATACTCGTTTTTGGGTGAAGGCTCTTATCATTTCCGCTATCTCTTTTGCTCCGCTTTTCCAACTGAAAGAGTTGATTATGGCTAGTGACAGTGAACTCATTCGCCAGACTGCCGGAACTGCTTTTGATATGTGGCAAAAGTTCGCTTTTACATTTGTACTGGTTGCTTCTTTTGTATTGCTTTATCAACGGGATAGGTTTAAGAATTTTGTATCAAATCTTCGTTATTATGGTAGGATGAGTCTGACCAATTATATCACCCAATCTATTGCCGGAGCTATTATTTATTTCCCTTTCGGACTTTATCTGGCTCCGTACTGTGGATATACGTTGAGTTTGCTGGTTGGTTTTGTACTCTTTTTGTTGCAAGTACAGTTCTGCAAATGGTGGTTGAAAGGACATAAGCAGGGACCGTTAGAGAGTCTTTGGCATAAATGGACCTGGATGTATTCCAAAAAATAAGGAACTTTGGGCAGGAGTTGCATATGCTATACGGAAGAGAGGAAAAGGCAAATTACCTTTTGCCTTCTCCTCTCTTCCGTATAGGGACTGATTCTTGTTTCCCAAGTTTCCCGAATATCATAAAAAGGATATCAGTTCAGGATTATAATCAATTGTTTTTGCCTTCTATCTGAATTTGAATTGCTTGTCCTGTACGTTGCAGACATTCTATAAAAATAGAAAGATGATTGGTCTTTTGCATCAACTCACATATAATTTCCTTTTCTTCTGTGCACCAGGGTTCATAAGCACGTGGGAAAGTTTCACGTTGTTTATGGATATAAGGTGGAAGGACTGTTTTCTGAATGCCTAACTCTTGGACTTTTTGTTTTATACGGCAAATATCTTCTTCTGTACAATCATTAAAAGATTCTTTTGTAAAGAACCCCGGATATTTTTGGTCAATGTCAAGATTGATTGTAGGCTTAGATAGGGATTGAAAGGTTTTTTCTCTGCTTTCTAGTTCCTTTATCAGATTGTTGATGTACTCATCGGCTTGAACAGATGATACAACTATGGAACATTCGTGGCGGGAGTATTCTTTATGGCGGTTGGCAGATAACCAGTTGAAAGAACCCTCTATAAGTGTATGGTTATCAATGGCCAATGATTTATTGTGGATACCTTTTACTTCAATGAGGGTTGCGCCATTTTCTATTAATATGTTCCGTCCCTCTTCGGCACGGCTGAGCAACTGATTAGTTTTCGTATCATAATCTAGAGACGAATCGGTGTAGACTGTGACATCCACTCCTCGTTGTACCGTGTGGCGTATCAGCGGAACCAACTGGTCGTTTTCTATGGCGTGGATAGATATGAATGGAGATACAATCAGCAGACGGTGTCTTGCTTTTTCAAAAGCTTGGTGCAGAACCTGGATATGCTCTTCTGTGGTGGACAGACGAAGGGTGGGGTGGTAGGTGCACAGCGGAACTTCCTGTTGGTAAATAAAGTTGTTGGAAATCTCGTTGGATGGATCATCGAAAAGCCATTTAGCCATATTTCCTACCGGGGTGTTTTCTTCCGGATGGAAAATATTCATGTTGCCAAAAACAATGAAATGATGCTGAGCGCGCGATATCGCTACATTGAGCATATTGTATTTTCCATCACGCTCCATAAAAAGAGAATGGTCTTCGGGAGAGTTGACTGTTGAAAAAAGAACAATCGGACATTGGGCACCTTGCAGGGAATGTACGGTGCCGATGATCATATCTTTATATTTCTCATTTCCTGATATTTTTTGTATTTGATGCCGTATTTCGGCCTCTTGGGCTTTAAAAGGAGTTACTACGGCTACAATTTCATGAATAGGCTTTTTATAGGTCTTTTCCAGATTATCTTTTTCCAGTTCCAGCCAACAGACAATGGCTTCCGCTTCAGCCCGGTTGAGGCGACTTCCTGTTTTTCCAGGGCTGCTGTAACTGTTGATGTGTACATATCCTTTGGAAGGGAGGGACTTGTATTTTACTTCGTTACCTTTTTTAGGAAGTAACCTGCCGTGGTAAACATAATCATTGCAATAAGCAATAATGGAATCTACGCATCGTCTGTGTTCGGTCAGAAAAGCTCCTTTTTCACCTTTTACTGTAAAATTACAGCTTTTACGTGCCAGTTTCATTATACTTCCGGAAGAAGAAAGGAAACCATTGTTTTCTAAAAAACGGTATTTTTCCGAGGACTGGTTGGAAACAATGCCCAGATTCTTTAAATTAATGAATGAATATTCATCAGAAATGGACCATACAGGCTCTATTTGTTGAATATCACCTACTAAAATCGCTTGCTTGGCCAAACTGAAGGAGGGAACGGCAAGTTCGGGTGAAACTTGTCCGGATTCATCTACAATCAACAGATCTATTCCATTGTATAAAGGAATATCCCATTTTCCGTTCTCCGCATAGGTCATATACTTGGGTAGAGAATGGAAAGTAGAGATGAAAACAGGCATTACGCAAGCCAAACGTTTTAATCTTTGGGTATAGGCTTCTTGTGTGCGCTGCTTACCTTCATCGCACTTGCTTAACCGGTGAATAAACTCGGCTTCCCGATAATGTATGGCATACCAGAACATTTGATACCGATAGCTGATATCCAGCCTTACTGCCATGTCTTCTGTATAAGGTAAGTTGCCATACTCAGGGTTGGAACTTATTTTTTCGTAATGTTCTTTGAATTCTTCTGTCAAAGTCCACTGTTCTATTACTTTGTCGTAGGAGGGTAATGGCTCATGGAATTTACGGATAAACTTCTGTAATATATTGTTTTCCTTCCGGTTTCCGTATTCTGTTGTTTCGGCAGCTTGGATACAGAGAATAATCTTTTTTTGGAGGGCTTGCATTTCTTTACGGAGAAATTGCCGGCATTTTGTTTCGTCTTGATAGTTTTTCTTGAAAAAGTTATTGAAGCATTGCAGATAGAATTGTTTGTACTCTTCTTGACGTTCAGGTGTATCGTATGCTGCCGGAAATCCATCCCCTTTGGGGTTGAACATCATTTTGTACTGTTGTTGCAGCTCTTTTTTCCCTGACAGATATAGGCCTAATGTATCCAGTTCGGGTAGCCAGCGGTTGGACAACCGGGGATGTGTTGTGTCATTGGTTGTTTCCGCTTTGAAATCCTTCAGGATATTGGTGATCGCCTGATTATTAGCTGAACTTGCAACTATAATTTCCGGCTCTTCCGGATTGTTTAGAATGTTATGAGCAAGTCTGTTTGCAATGACAGTTTGCAGAAAAGTGGTTTTTCCTGTTCCCGGAGGACCGTTGACGACAAAAATATCAGCACATTCCGGTGTTGTGTACATTGCTAGTGTTTCGCGTTGAGATATGGACAAAGGAAAGTCGCTGCTCATTTGTGCCCAGTGTTCTTGGTTGCAATATACTTTCCGGTTAGTTGGAATAGGAAGAGCGTTAGCAGATTTTGTTTGTATTAATAAATTCAACAGGGGATGTGGAGTGGCATTGTCATCTTTTAAGAGTTTGTCATATAGTGTGATTATGGGCTGTGCCATATTGCGCTCGGAGGCTTTTATGATAATGATTTCTGGATTATCATAGTAATTCATTGTGCTGAAAGTTTTGCCGGTTGCTTTCTTGAAAAGCTGCTCGCATGCTTGCCAATAGGCCTCCCATTTTGTTTCTTCAGTGTTAAAATTGGATAGTAGTTGATCTACTTTTGAAAGAGAAGCTATAGTGCGGTCATTGGCTGCATTAGGCTCCAAAAATTTACGAATAAATATTGGGATTCTGTCTGATTCGTTCTCGCATACGGTTAGTTTGCCGTCAGGCAACATGGTGGCAGTAATCAAGAAGGGATATTCCGGTCTTTCTGATTGGGAAGTCCAGCCGTTTTCAAATTCGGGCAAAAGAATACAAGGAGCAATCATTACTTTTTGTTTTTCATTGCTGTCTTCTGCTTTCCAATCAGGGAAAATAACAGGAATACTTTTGAGAGGAATGAATTTAAGTATCTTGTCACCAATGTTTAGGGTGATTCGTGGTCCTTTGAGAGCAATAGCTTTGCGCTCTGCATCTTGAAGACAAGTTTTCCAGTATTTTAGTAAGGTCTGGTCCATTTGTTTTTACGTTTGTGTGATGGAATAATTTACAAATATAAGAAAATAGGTGAAAAGAATACGGTAATTGGGGTAACATTCCTGAATTTATGATTTTTTTACATTAAGAGGGATTGGAGATGTCGGGATAATCATAAGGATAAAAATTCATTTAAAAAAGAAATTGAGTATTAGTGTTTTTATGGTATATTTGAAGAGTGAATTTTAAAATTGGGCTTTTTGCACTATAATTTTAATCGATGAATAATACCATGAAAGAAAGATTGCTCTTCTTGATATGTTTTTTATGCATATCATTTATGTTAAAGGCGGCGGATAAGCCAGTAATTAAAATTAGTACAGAAAATGTAGACCTTATTTACCGGGTTGGTGATAATGGACGTCTATATCAAAGTTATTTGGGAAAAAGGTTGAATCATGCTACAGATATTGCCCACTTGCCGCAGGGCAGCGAAGCATATCTTACTCATGGCATGGAAGATTATTTTGAACCGGCTATTCATATAGTGCATAATGACGGCAATCCTTCTACTTTGTTAAAATATGTATCTCATACTCGGAATCAAGTGTCGCCGGGGGTAGATGAAGTAGTGATTACTATGCAGGATGATAAATATCCTGTAACTGTAAAACTTCATTATGTGGCTTACCAGAAAGAAAATCTAATAAAGACTTTCACTGAAATCAGTCATCGGGAAAAGAAACCTGTGCAGCTTCATAAGTACGCGTCTTCCATGTTGCACTTGAATCGTGCCAACTATTTCCTGACTGAATTCTCGGGAGACTGGGCCAGTGAGGCGCATGTGAAGGAACAGCCTTTGGAATTTGGCAAGAAAACGATTGATACTAAATTGGGAGCACGTGCCAATATGTTCTGCTCTCCTTTCTTCCAACTTGCATTGGATGGAAAATCAGAAGAGAACCAAGGTGAAGTGTTGGTCGGAACATTAGGATGGACAGGTAATTTCAGTTTTGTATTCGAAGTAGATAATAAGAACGAACTGCGTGTTATTTCGGGTATTAATCCGTATGCTTCGGAATATAGTCTGAAACCGAATGAAATCTTCCGTACTCCCGATTTTTATTTTACTTACAGTTTTAAAGGTAAAGGACAGGCTAGCCGTAATTTCCATGATTGGGCCCGTAAGTATCAGGTAAAGGATGGGAACCAGACTCGTATGACTTTGTTGAATAATTGGGAAGCCACCTATTTTGATTTTGATGAAGCGAAATTGGTAAAGTTGATGGATGATGCAGTAGAACTGGGTGTGGATATGTTTTTGTTGGATGATGGTTGGTTTGCCAACAAGTATCCGCGCAGTGGTGATCATCAAGGGTTAGGTGACTGGGATGAAACGGCTGACAAGCTTCCTCATGGCATTGGTTATCTGACGGAAGCCGCTAAGAAAAAAGGTATAAAGTTCGGTATCTGGATTGAACCGGAAATGGTGAATCCTAAGAGTGAGTTGTATGAAAAGCATAAAGACTGGGTGATTCATCTTCCGAACCGTGACGAGTATTATTTCCGTAACCAGTTGGTTCTGGATTTGAGTAATCCGAAAGTACAGGATTATGTGTTCGGAGTTGTGGACAATTTGATGACAAAATATCCTGATATCGCTTTCTTCAAATGGGATTGCAATAGCCCTATTACAAATATTTATTCTGTTTATTTGAAAGACAAGCAGTCACATTTATATATTGATTATGTGCGTGGCTTGTATAATGTATTGGAACGTGTGAAAGCAAAATATCCTGATCTGCCGATGATGCTTTGTTCCGGTGGCGGTGGGCGTTCGGATTATGAGGCTTTGAGCTATTTTACAGAATTCTGGCCTAGTGATAATACCGATCCTATTGAACGTTTATTTATTCAGTGGGGATTTTCACAGGTGTTCCCAGCCAAGACAATGTGCGCTCATGTTACCACATGGAATAAGAATAGCAGTGTGAAATTCCGTACGGATGTGGCTATGATGTGCAAACTCGGTTTTGATATAAAATTAGCGGATATGAGTAAGGATGATGAAACTTATTGCCGTACTGCTGTACAGAATTATAATCGTTTGAAACCGGTCGTTCTGGAAGGCGATATGTACCGTTTGGTATCTCCTTATGGCAGTAATCATACCTCTACTATGTATGTGGGCAAAGATAAGGATAAAGCAGTTGTATTTGCTTTCGATATTCATCCCCGTTATGCGGAAAAAACATTGCCGGTGCGTTTGCAGGGGCTTGATGCAGACAAAATGTATCGTGTGAAAGAAATCAACTTGATGCCTGGAGCCAATTCTTCTTTATCAGGCAATGGTGAGGTTTTCTCTGGAGAATTCTTGATGAATGTAGGATTGAATCTATTTACTACACAGCAACTCAACAGTCGTGTAATTGAAGTAGTAGCTGAATGATTAGGGATTGATTGTATATAATTTAGTGTATTGCCTTCATTATTTGTTTTTATGAATGATGAAGGCAATTTTCTTTTCTATAGATGAATGATACTTGATCGGTTTGATTATGAATCATAGAAGATGCCGTGACACATGATAGATCTTCAGGTGTCATCGTTATATATGTTACACTTGTAAGATATATAATCTTTCGGGTTTAGGTTCTATATCAGAGCAGACTGTTACTTGTTAAGAAAAAACATTCATAGCCTCCGGAGGTTGGAACAGGGGACTAACAAGTTTGTTCAAGCAGGGCTGTTGCAGGGGGGCGGGTTTTATATCTTGGGGGAGGTATATATTTATATATAGGCTCCTTCACATCCAATTTCCCTTCCGTACCAGAATATTTTTTACTCTGAAGACAGATCTGACCTTCTGAATTACATTAACCTGCGCACATCTACAATAATCAACTTTTTCTTGAACAGTCTGTTGTATCTTCGTGTCCATAAATAAAATGAAAAAGGAAAATACTGAAGTTTTAACTCTGGATCATGGTAGTCCGCTTTTTACCGTTATTGGACGATGATTAACGAATGTAGCCGTACCGATAAGGAATTCCTCGTAAATAGGACGGAAACCAAAGCATATGAGATGGGTTTGTTTTTTTCGACGAAATCAAAGGCCAGTCATGATTGCGTTCCATCATGGTAATGATATTCTTTGTATATACTTTGTTTATAGATGTTGAATTGATCTCTTTATGTATGATATTTGTCTTCTTGTGTAAGATATTTTAAAAATCAAAAACAAAACGAACCGTTTTTTTTGAGAAATCTAACAAGAGATACCCACATTTGTACTATCTTTGTAATAAGTTGGCCTTTTAAGAAAACTTGGGAAAAGCATTTATTATGAATCAATATCCGGATTTTGACCAAAAGTTATATGACGATCTTCGCCGTGGTAAAGAGTATGCCTTTGCTGCTGTCTTTGACCGTTACCATCGGTTATTGTACACCATAGCCTATCGTTTTTTGAAATCGGAAGAAGAGGCGGAGGACGCAGTTCAGTTTCTTTTTATGAAATTGTGGGAGCAGAGGGAAACTTTTAGTTTTGAGTCGGGTATTCGAAGTTTGTTATTTACTATCTTGAAGAATTATATACTGAATGAATTGAGGCATCGCAATCTGGTATTTGAGAAATTGTATGAAATGGCCCAACAGGTGAATGATGAGGACGAAGATGCTTTTTTAACCCAGTTTGAACATGGTGAACTCAGAAAATCCTTGCGGGTTGCCATTGACAAACTTCCTCCTCAGAAACAAAAAATCTGCTTGCTGAAAATAGAATATGGGTTATCCAATCAAGAGATTGCCGACAGGATGGGCATAACTGTCCCTACAGTGAAATCTCATTACACACAGGCTATAAAGGCGCTTCGTAATGCGATTGAATCTTTGATTATGTGGTTTCCTGTAATATGGATTTATTTAATAGACTGAAATGCACTCATACTTTTATCGGAGTGGGGTGTTATTATAAATATACGAAAAAAATAGATTATGAAGATAGATGAATCGGTGATAGATAAAGTACTTGACAACAAAGCTGCTCCTGGAGAAGCTCGGAAAGTTGCCGGTTGGTTCGTTACGGAAGAAGGGCGTAAGTATTTGTCTGGACGATTGGACCGTGAGATGGAAGAGCTTGCAGAAGAGATGCCGGAAGATGTTAGACTTCCTTCTATTCCCGGCATGAAGATGAAACAGCGGTTTATGAGTGAGATAAAACGTGAGCGTGGAAGGAGATCGGTCGGCCGTAAGTGGATGTGGGTGGCGGCTGTATTGTTACCATTTGTTTTCTTAAGCGTTTCTTTGTTGTTTTTGGTGAACCGGACGGGGATTTTCTCTGAAACGGAATATGCTGAAATAAGTGTTCCTTATGGTGAACAGATGCGGGTAATTTTGCAGGATGGCAGTATTGTACACTTGAACTCGGATTCCCGTTTGAGGTATCCCAAGCAATTTGGATTGTTCAATCGTACGGTGGAGCTTTGGGGAGAAGGGTATTTTAATGTTGCCAGAGATGAAAACCGTCCCTTTAAGGTGGATTTGCAAGGGGTGGAAGTGAGAGTGACCGGAACCAGATTTAATGTAAAAGCATATGCTGCCGAACCCAATATTTGGGTAACTTTGGATGAAGGAGGAATTCTTTTCAGGGATCATAATGCGAAGGAGTACAGGCTTGTTCCGGGGGAGAGTGCGGAATATAATCGTCAGTCGGGGAAATGCCTGATTTCCCGCCCGGATAATATGGAGCAGATTTCGGCATGGCGTTCCAACAGCCTTAATTTTTATCTGACTCCGCTTAATGAGATTATAAAGGTGATGGAAAGGCATTATGACGTTCATTTTATTGTGAAAGATTCTACGGTACTGAAGAACAGGTTTACTTTGTCAACAGGAAAAGTAAACGCGTCGGATGTACTCTATGATTTGGAAACTGTTTCTAATATCTGTTTTACGGAGGTGGAAGACGGTCTGTTTGAAGTAGGCACCAAATAATGGAAACTATAAAGGTAAATGTGGAATAGATGTGAGTGAATACACTTGCATCTATTTTTTTTTGAGAAAACGAAAAAAAGGACTCATACCTTTTTCTGGATGATGTGTTAGCCTATATAAGAAATTCTTTTGTTTCAAACTAATACTATTGATGAAAATGAAAGCAAGAACCAAAATGAAGACATTACTGCTGTTGGGAGTCCTTTTATTTGGCTTTACTGTTTCAGCACAGTCGCAAAAAGTCTCTTTAGATTTTAAGAATGAGAGGGTGGAAAAAGTTCTGGCATCTATTAAAAGCCAGACCGGTATGAGCTTGGTTTTCAGTGACCAGTTGGTCGATGTGAATCGTAAGGTAACCATGCAACTCAAAGATGTCACACTGAAGGAGGCATTGACAAGACTTCTTTCAGGAATTAATCTTACTTTTGAAATCAGGAACAACAAAATCTATTTTATTGAGAAGAAAGCTGTCTCGCAACCCGGTTCTAGAAAGAAAAGAGTGACGGGAGTGGTGAAAGATGTAATGGGAGAACCTCTGATTGGTGCTAATGTTGTGGAAAAAGGCAGAAGTACCAATGGGGTTATCACCGACTTTAATGGGAAGTTTACGTTGGAAGTGGATGAATCTGCTTCGTTGGTTGTGAGCTATATAGGATATTTGGCACAAGATATTCCGACAAAAGGGAAAGGGGATTTTCATATTATATTGAAAGAGGATACCAATACGTTGGACGAAGTGGTCGTTACCGGATATGGAGATTTCAAGAAGGCAACTTATACTGGATCTGCTTCTGTTCTGACTACAGAAAAGCTGGAGGCTTTACCTGTTGTCTCCGTGGGGCAGATGATTGAATCGAATATACCGGGCATCAGTGTGGTTGCCGGTACTTCTTCGCAGCCCGGTGCGAAAACAACTTTACGGGTACGGGGAGTTGCTTCCATGAATGCTTCTACCGAACCTTTGTATGTATTGGACGGAGTACCTATCCCATCTTATGACTTGAGTAACTTTACCAGTATGTCCGAAGCGGGAGGAATGGGATTCATTGAAACGCTGAATCCGGCGGATATTGAGAGTATCACCGTTTTGAAAGATGCGGCATCTGCTTCATTGTATGGTGCGAAAGGTGCTAATGGAGTCGTGCTTATCACTACTAAAAAAGGAAAGGAAGGCAAGCTTCGTGTCAATATGGCGGCGAAATACGGAATCACAGATTTCGCTTATACATATCGTCCGTTAATGGGAGGCGAGGAAAGAAGGAAATTAATTCATGAAGGATTGGTTAATTTTCAACTGGATAAGGGAGTAAGCGAACAAGAGGCACAGCAGTATGCGGATGCGAATATAGACCAGTATGCCAAACGCTTGCCTCAAGGATATTCGGACTGGGAGAGTGCTTTATTTAAGACAGGTTATCAACAGGATTATAACCTGTCTGCCAGTGCTGGCAACCAAAATTCCAGTTTTATCGGTTCTTTGGGATATACTAAACAGACGGGTGTTTCCCTGAATTCAGAAATGGAGCGCTTTACGGGGCGTGTGGATGCAAGTAACAAGTATAAAAAGGTGGAATTTGGAATGAACGCTTCTTTTTCGTGGACAAAGAACGTTCATTTACCCGAAGGTAAATTTTATGGAAGTGCCATTTATGCATCAAAAGTGAATCTGACGCCTTCTACTCCCATTTACAATGAGGATGGGACCTATGCCAGCGGGTATCGTGAAAACAATGGGTATAATCCGATATTGGAGGCTGAGGTGAATGATTATTACGCTCGGACGGTACGTGCTATGGGTACGGCTAAAATAGCTTATAATGTTTGGGATAACTTGAAGGTATCCAGTGTGTTTACGGTAGATTATTCGTTGACAAAGGACTTTTTCTTTCAGTCTCCGGATGGACGTGATGGAGCAACTTATCAAGGACGGGGACGTATGCAGATGACTGACCGTATACGTTATACTTCACAGAACAATTTAACTTACTCCAAAACTTTCGGCAAGCATTCTGTCAGTGCGGTCACGGCTTTCGAGGTGATGAAGTATGATTATGAGGATTTGTATGCTGCAAAGAAAACTTACGGGCAGGATATAAACACTTCTTTAGGAAATGCGGCCGATCCGATAGATGCTGACCAGAAATTGCAGGAAGATGCATTAATGTCCTATGTGGCCAGTGTGAACTATTCTTATGATGATAAATATTATGCCAGTTTCAGTTTTCGCAGGGATGGCTCATCCCGCTTGTCTCCCGATACTCGTTGGGGTAATTTCTGGTCTTTGTCCGCTTCATGGAGACTTTCTCAGGAAAGGTTCATGCAGTCGTTGAAATCAGTATTAAGTGATTTAAAACTTCGTGCTTCCTATGGGGTGAATGGGAATCTTCCCTCTTCATATTATGGTTATCAGAGTACTTATACCACAGGGGCGTTTTATAATGGAAAACCTTCTCCGTGGGAAAGTACATTGGGGAATGAGGAACTGACTTGGGAGAAGAATTATGCACTGAATTTGGGGCTGGATATCGGCTTGTTCAGTCGTGTGAATGTTTCTTTGGATTGGTACACGCGTACAACGAAAGATTTATTGATGAGCAAGCAATTGAATTCCATCAGCGGTTTTTCTTCTCTGCTGACCAATGTGGGACAGATGCGGAATACCGGTGTGGAACTTGAAGTTCGTTCCAATAACATCAAGACGAAAGATTTCAGCTGGACTACCGCCTTCAATTTGAGCCATAATAAAAATAAGATTCTGAAACTGGCAGATTTGCCTTGGTTTGTGGATGGCAGGTATGTACGTAAGGAAGGTTATCCATTTAATACTATTTATCTGCGTGAGTATGCGGGGGTGGATCCTGAGACTGGAAGTGCCTTGTATTATGATAACCAACAGGATGAGAATGGCAATTATACCAAAAATAAAGTGACCGATCCGGGACAGGCAAGTCCTATTCCGTTGAAAGATATTACGCCTACTATCTCGGGAGGCTTTATGAATACCTTTAATTATAAATTCATTGACTTGTCATTCAATTTATCTTATAGTTTCGGTGGTTATTCGTATGATAATGCATCCTACATTCTGCAAGATGATGGTTATTCAGTGATAAGCAATAAAAGTACCGAGCAACGCCGCCGTTGGCAGAAACCGGGTGATATAACGGATGTTCCCCGTTTTGTATATGGGAATAAAAAAGGGGGTAACTATAATTCTTCACGTGCCATCCATTCTACGGATCATATTCGTCTGAAAAGTCTGATATTGGGATTGAATGCTCCTAAAGCATGGTTGCAGAAATTAGGAATAGGGAATGCCCGTATTTATTTCTCGGGTACGAATTTGTTGACATGGGCAGCTTACGGCCAATATGATCCTGAGATGAGTGGTGTGGTAGGATTTTACACCCCTCCATTGAAAACTTATGCTTTCGGACTGGAACTTAAATTTTAATCATCAATTACACTAAAAAACAGAATCATTATGAAGAAAATACTTTTTATTTTAGGATTCGTTTCACTGCTCGTTGCCGGTTGTAGTGATTTCTTCGATACAGCTCCCAGCAATAAAATCCCTACTACGATGGCTTTCCGTACAGTAACCGATGTGGATAATGCGGTGAACGGATTGTATGATCTGATGTCGGGCTCCGGATATTATGGGGCTGCTATGTTTGCCTATGGAGACATGAAAGGAGATGATATGCAGAGTTCTGAGGAAAGTGGGGTATGCAATACATGCTATATGTTCAATCATCGTCCTAATAGTTTGAATGCCGGTTCATTGTGGGGACGACCTTTTTATATTCTTCGTGAGGCGTGGAATATTCTGAATGCTATTGCTGAAGGAAAAATTGAAAGCGGGGATGAAAAGAAGTTGAATGCTTTGAAAGGCGAGACGATGGCGATGATTGCGCTTTGCCAGTTTGATCTGACTCGTTGCTTTGGCTATCCTTATACAAAAGATAAAGGTGCGTCACTGGGTGCTCCGTTGATAGACCATTTGGTGGGAACCTATGAGAATCCTCCCCGTTCTACTGTTGCTCAGGCTTATGATTTTATTATAGAAACGTTGGAAGAGGCGGTTACGTTGATGTCCGAAGAGAAAAATAACGGACGTATGAATAAGTATGCGGCTCGTGCATTGCTGGCTCGTATCTACTTGTATCATGACGATAACCGGAAAGCATTTGATTTGGCGGACCAACTGATTAAGGATGCGGATACATCGGGAAGTTATGCACTTTATCCGCATGAGAAATATGTGGCTGCCTGGTCGGTAGAAGCCAAGTTTGGTTCAGAATCGTTTTTTGAGATAGCCAATAGTGTGGATGATACTCCAGGACGGGATTCATGGGGATATTTATTGAATTGGTATGGCTATCAGAAGGGGTTTGTCACTCAGAAATATGCGGAGCAAATGCTGGCTGATCCCGGAGATGTGCGCGGGCAGTTGCTGGAGGAGAATAAATATGCGGGGAAAACGGTATGGTGGTTGTACAAACTGAGAGGGACGGACCTGAAGACTGCACCGCTGGAATGTAACAATGTGGTACTTCGTCTGTCCGAGGTGTACCTGATTGCCGCTGAGGCTGGTTGTAAGTTGGGCGGTGATGCTGCGGTTCAGGGACTTGGTTATTTGAATGAGATTGTGAAGCGGGGCAATCCCGATAACGAAGTGACAATGGCTGACTATACCTTGGACCGTGTGTTGGATGAGCGAAGTAAGGAGCTGGTAGGTGAAGGACATCGTTTCTTTGATTTGCTGCGCAATGGCAAGACTATTGTCCGTAAAGGAGGATATCATCTTCCCAGTGTGGACGAAGAGGTGGATTGGGATTTTTACAAGTGTGTGCTGCCGATACCTGAAGACCAGTTTATCTTTAGTCCTGAGATGGAACAGAATCCGGGATATCCCAAGAATTGACATGCTATTAATCATTATTTAAATATATACGTATGAAAAACAGAATAGTAATATTTGTGGTATTTGTGTGTTGCTTATGGACTATGCCGGGAATAGTACGGGCGCAGTTGTCTGTTCATCAGTTTGACCAGTTAATGAAAAAGATTGATGATGTCCTGTGGTACGAGAAAGTGGGTGATATTGCCCATGTAGATAAGGTGATATTATGTGGACCACCGCGTTGGAAGGAGTCCAATCCCACTTCGATGAGTGCCGGTAACGAACTTAAATTCAGAGCATACATTTTTATTCCCAAAAGTGTGAAGGAAAACAAGAAATATCCGTTGATCGTATTTCCTCACAGTGGGGTACATGCCGATATGGACACCTATTATGCCCATATCATCCGTGAGCTGATAGCGCAGGAATACATCGTGGTGGCAGCGGACTACCGGGGAAGCACCGGATACGGAGCGGGAACATACAATAATATAGATTATGGTGGATTGGAAAACGAAGACGTGTACATCAGCCGTAACTATATGGTGGATAATTTCGATATTGTGGATAGTAGTCGTGTGGGTATCATGGGATGGAGTCATGGTGGTATGATTACACTGATGAACCTTTTCAATTATCCGGGACAATATAAATGTGGTTTTGCAGGCGTTCCGGTTTCGGATGTAATCATGCGTATGGGGTATGCCAGCGACAGTTATCGCAAAATCTTCTCGGCCAAGAATCATATCGGGCAGACTGCCAAGGACAATATTGCGGAATACAAACGGCGCTCTCCTGTGTGGCATGCGGAGAAGTTGAAAGACCCGTTACTTATCTATACTAATACCAGTGATGATGATGTGAATGTAGTCGAGGTGGAATCAATGATCCGTGCCTTGAAAGCAGAAGGCAAAAAATTTGAATATAAGATATTTGAGCGTGCTCCCGGTGCGCATAGTTTTGATCGGTTGGATACTTATGAGTCAAGCAAGATTCGTCTGGACATTTATAAGTTCATGGGGCGTTACCTGAAGCCCAATAAACCATTCGGTTCAGTGAAAGAATTGCGTAAAGCAGCTTATAAGTTCTGATAATTAACTTGGTGACAGGATAATGGAGGGCTGGTTGCTTCATGTAATGGGGCAACCGGCCTTTTTATGACTCTTCGGATGGATAAAAATGAGTGAATATTCATCTTGTATAAAAGATAAGTGGAAATATGGATAAAGTGTACGGATAATAAGTGATAATTAAACTTTTTGAATAGCTTGGCGGCTTGTTAGCTTTTAGAACGTAGTTATACATTGGTAATGAGAAATAGATCATGAAAAACACACGCTTATTATTTGTTATTTGGATGTTGTTCTTGGTTTTACCTCAGGGGTATTCACAAGAGAAAAAGGAAGATTCATCCGTATTGGGGCAAGTGAACGGCTTTTTGAGTAAACATGTGAAGCTGACTGCCTACGGTCAGTTCGGTTATAGCTATACGGACAGGAAAGACTTGGATGTGAGGCAGGCGGACAATCAGTTTTTTGGAAGGCTGGGGATGCTGATCCTTTCGGGAGATATCACGGATAAACTGTCGTGGATGGTTCAGTATGAACTGTTTACTTCACAGCTGCTGGAACTCTATGCTTGTTACAAACCGTATTCTTTTTTTTCAGGTCAAGATAGGTCGGATGAAGACCTGTTTTACATTAGAGAACCAGATGTCACCTTCGGTTTATGAGACGGTAAGCTTCAGTCGTGTCATTGAGCGTCTGGCAGGTTTCAGTGGAGATGTATGTGGGAACCAGGGTGGCCGTGATATGGGTTTGCAGGTGGGTGGTGAGTTGTTCAAGACCTCTGTCGACGATTATTTTCTGGAATATCGGACAGGTGTATACAATGGTTCCGGACTCAGCATGAAAGATCATAATGATGCAAAGGATTTTTTCTACTGCCCTGTAAACGAGGTCTTAAAGCATAAAAAAAGCAGTTACATTTTACTGTAACTGCTTTAAAGTGAAAAGCTTACTTTGTGGTGCCACCAGGAATCGAACCGGGGACACAAGGATTTTCAGTCCTTTGCTCTACCAACTGAGCTATGGCACCAAAATGGTTATCGGTAGAGCTTTTCACTTTGTAATAGAACACCTCTCAGAAACTATTGTTTCTTGTTTTCGGTTGCAAAGGTAGGCATATTTTTTGATTCTACAAATTTTTTGCAAATTTTCTATGAAATTCTTTTTGATTTCAAAAAAATGCTTTACCTTTGCACTCGCAAAACAGAAACGGAATGTAGCGCAGTTGGTAGCGCACTACGTTCGGGACGTAGGGGTCGGGCGTTCGAGTCGCCTCATTCCGACACTGTAAAGGATAAGCCACTGAACTTCAGTGGCTTTCTGTTTTTTTAGAGATAAAGCCAGAACAAATACGGGACACCCTATTTTATGGGTCAAATTCTATTCTCGGATTATAATGCTAACATCCTACCAGCCGAATATTTTTTGTGAAAGTATATAGGGAGGTAAGAGTTTTTCGTTATCTTTGCTCCCTACATGATAAAACTGATTTTATTTTCCTGTTAACCATTAGGATCATAAGATACGTAATTATATACTATTTACACCAAAAATAAGATTTTCATTTGAATTTTCCAAATCGCTTTATTCAAACAGTTTTTCTAAATTTATTGTTATTTCCATTGCAATAACCGTATAATTATATATCTTTGTCCTCATAATATTAAAATAAAGTTATGAGAACATTTTTACTACTATTTTTTGTATTTGCAGCCTTCACCACAAGGGGCCAGAATAGAGTTAGTTTGCTACCAAATAACATGATTAACTATATTGGAAAAGCCACTCAGTCTGAGTTTGAAAAATTGGTAGGTGACAAGGTAGATAATAATGAAGAGCTGGGAACAGTAATCTATGAAGTAGAAAATACCTATGATAATATTGTTACTGCCCTGCAATGTATTTACCGAAAATCTGATGGAATATTGATTTCTATTAGATTTTCCACTCCACATTATTTGGCATATTGGATAAACATGGCTAACTTTAAAGGTTTCACAGAAAAGAAAAATGCAACAATTAAAAAAGACACAACGGGAAACCTTATAAAGTTAGACCTTAAATATAAAAATTTTGGTTGTCAAATATTCGACTTCCAACAATGGTCAAGAACAGAAACTACGGCTACTATTAATTATCATGTGATTAAATTATGAAAAACCATTTAATTACAATACTATTTATCATTCTACTGTTTTTGGTCCAGTAGAATATATATGCGCAGCAGTATTATTTCTAATACTGCTGGTAGCTAGTAGTAAGAAATAAGTTAATATTTATTTCTTATTCTTTTTTAATGTGTGAAGTGACAAATCTATTAGACGGTTAAACTCTTTCGTTTGCTGACAGTATTTGTAATACTCCTCAAATTCGTTTACCGATATGTTTACGCTGCCAAGCAGTAAACCAACTGCATTTTTAGATAACTTCTTCAAATGAGGAACTTCGACCCTAAGGTTTCCATTTTTGAATACTGTAGCTTCAGGAGCTATGAAAGGAACAAAATCATGTATTTCTAAAAAATCCTCAAATATCACGGTATGTATGGGATAAATGAGAATATCGGTCTTTGGTGAGTGGTAGCTTGACATGTAATTCTACGATTATTGGTTCTTTAATTTTTATTTCAAAAAGATCTTCGGTGCATTTTATCAATTCTTCATCTGCAAATATAGGAGGAATCGCTGAATTTTCAGATACTTTCCACCCTAAATTTTGAAGATTTTTATAATGAATACGTCCTTCAAGTTCTCTTACTAAACGGTCTTGCATATAAACACGTAACTTCTCAAAAGAAGACATGGCATGAAATGCACCCAATGCTGGACAATATCCACAATACTCCCCTTCCTCGTGAATGGTTTTCTGATTGAACATCACAAGCTTTACTGAAACTGTTTCCATAAATTTAATTGATTTTATGTGCCAGTTATTTTTCTATAACTAACACGGATTAAGTTTTTATCTATGATTTTCTTGAACTTAATTTCCGGTGAGTTGTTACGGGTGTTATAGTTATACTCAAATTCCGCACAATATTTAGAAAGGTGTTCCTTGCTTGGTCTATGGTATGTTCCCATTATTGACCGTTTCAAATGTGACCATGCACCCTCAATAGTATTTGTATGTATCTTACCACGAACATATTCTTTACGCCCATGATTTACTACATTATGTACATAGTCCGAGCATAGTTTAGTGTATGCCCACCATTCATCGCTGTTTATGTGGGTTCCTTTCTTAACTCGTTTGTGGATAATTGGCTCTAAGGTTTTACGCTTCGCATTTGGTACGGGCGTAATGGATAAACGTCCACCACGTTGTACAGCACCAAATACGGGAGTTTTGTTCTCAGAACCACGACCACGTTTACCCTTTTTCTTTCCACCAACATACGTTTCATCCACTTCTACCGTACCACATAACTGGTTATCGGAATTATGATGTTCCAGCATATAACGAACCTTATGTAATAAATACCAAGCACTCTTTTGTGTAACACCGATAGTCTTGGATAGTTCAATAGAGCTGATACCTTTCTTAGATAATGAAATCAGATAGAAAGTAAGAAACCATTTCTGTAATGGAATGTTTGAGTTTTCATAAATTGTACCCGTTTTCACCGAAAACTGTTTTTTACAATGTGCGCACTTGAAAGTTTTCCCGTTTTTATAACGGTATATTTTCTGTGCATTTCCGCAATGCGGACAAGTTGGAGTATTACCCCATCTTCGTTTCTCTAAAAACTTCCAGCATGAAATTTCATCGGGAAACTGTTTAAAGAAGTAGAATAAATTAGCGTTATTACTCATATTTCACCGAATTTTACTTGAAGTTACGAAAAAATAGTGAAATATGCAAATAATTGTCTAACAATATCTTATGTTATTTTTATGCCAATAACTAATGATATTTTTATAGAAATAACTACTTTTGTAGTTATGAATACAGATAGTTTACGCTTTAAGAAATACCTAAAATTTAGAGTGGAACCTAAAAGATGTCCTACTCATAACAAATCTGCCCATATATCAGTAACCCGCATGGAGTATAAGATTACAAATTGTTGTTGTTCGGAGTTCGAGTCTTTTTTGAGCGACCTTTGCGAAAAATACAGGGTTGGCATCTTGTTGGGGAAGTACAAAAACACCCCAAAGAAACGCTTACGACCACCTCGTCAAAATCATCTGTAGAATGTTTTTCCGATAATTCTTGTAATTTCTGTATTACTTCATCAAAAGACTTACATCTTTGAAAAAACAAATGCCGAGAACAATAATCTCGGCATAAGTTACTTTTATTTTTATTCATATTGCATTAGGTTAGGATTGTATATAATTACGATAAGATATACCTTCTTGATGATTTCTTTAAGTAAAAAATGAGAATTAATGAATATGAGAAATTTGTTTTTGACTTTAGCTTTCGGTCTATGTTCCGGCGTATTCGCCCAAAATACGACTGTTTTTGAATCTCCTATTATGGGGTGGAGCTCATGGAATACCTATCGGGTTCATATCAATGACACCTTAATAATAAGGCAAGCGGATGCTATGGTGCAAAAAGGACTGAAAGAAGTAGGCTATTCCTATGTGAATGTAGATGACGGTTTTTTTGGATGGCGGGATGAAAAAGGAGTGATGCAAACACATCCCGAGCGTTTCCCGAATGGATTGAAGGGAGTAGCGGATCATATTCATTCTTTAGGATTGAAAGCCGGCATTTATTCGGATGCGGGAAGCAATACTTGTGGTTCCATTTGGGATAAAGATATGAACGGCATAGGTTCCGGTTTGTACGGACATGAATTTCAGGATGCCACGTTGTATTTTAAAGAGTGGGGATTTGATTTTATCAAGATTGATTATTGCGGAGCCGGTCAGGAATTGAATCTGGAAGAAGAAAAACGATATACCGAAATACGCCAGGCTATAGATAATCTGGGTTGCGGACATGTTTCTATTAATATTTGTCGATGGGCTTTCCCGGGTACTTGGGCTAGAAACCTTGCTCGTTCATGGCGAATCAGTGCGGATATCCGCCCGGAGTGGGGATCAGTAAAATATATCATCGATAAAAATCTTTATCTGTCTGCCTATGCGGGAGAAGGTCATTATAATGATATGGATATGTTGGAGATAGGTCGAGGGCTAAAACCTGAAGAGGAAGAGGTACATTTTGGAATGTGGTGTATCATGAGTTCACCTTTGTTGATAGGATGTGATCTGACAACCATTCCGGAGACGTCATTAAAACTGTTGAAAAATAAAGAACTGATAGCTTTGAACCAAGACCCTTTAGGATTGCAGGCATACGTAGTTCAGCATGAAAATGAAGGGTATGTGTTGGTGAAGGATATAGAACGAAAGCGTGGTAATGTACGTGCGGTTGCTTTATACAATCCTTCGGATACGATTTGTAGCTTTACAGTTCCGATGAATATTTTGGAATTAGGAGGAAAGGTTAAGGCACGCGATCTGGTGAAACAGCAGGATTTACCGGAGATAAAAGGGGGTGTTCTGAATCGAGAATTACCTCCCCATAGTGTGCTGATTTTACGTATGGAGTCCGAGAAGAGATTGGAAGCGACTGTTTATGAAGCGGAATGGGCTTATCTGCCTTGTTTCAATGATTTGGGAAAGACTCCGAAAAGCATCGTATATGCTCCGTTACATGAAGCATCCGGAGGCATGAAGGTAAGTTATCTGGGAGGGCGGAAAGAGAATTTTGCAGAATGGAAAGAGGTGTACAGCGAGCAGGGCGGTGAATATGAAATGACTATCCGCTATGTGCCTAAAGCAGACCGTAAGCTGGAAGTCTGTGTGAATAACGAAAAAAGGATTCTTCTTGATTCGCTGTCGGCGGATGAGACTCAAAAGATAGCTTCGATTACTGTTCCGGTGCATTTGAAAGCAGGGAATAATAAGATACGTATGGGAAGCTCATTTTGCTGGGCTCCAGATATAGACTGTTTTACTTTGAAAAAAGTAAGTGAGTAGGCTGATAAGATCTATCTTCTTGAAGTACCACTTTGATAAAGAGTAAGAATATGAGTGTAACAAATGTCACCCGTGAGGAATTGTGGGCAAAGCAACATTTGTCTTGCAAAAACATGGATTATGCGGTATGGGAACGGGATAAATCCATGCTCCAGAAGTTGTCCAGAATCAATGGCGGCTGTTCTTTCGTGGTGGATGTATATAAAGGATGTTATGCGTATGCTTCTACGGGTTTTGTCGATTGGTTGGGGTATGACAGGCACAAGATAGAAACATTGGAAAAACAGGGTGATTATCTGGAGTCACGTATTCATCCGCATGATCGTTCCCAATTGGAAGACTTGCAAGTCAGGCTGGGGAAGTTCATTTATAACCAGCCTTTTGAACATCGGAATGACTATTGTAATGTGTATAGTTTCCGTATACTCAATGCTCGTGGCAACTATGTGCGTGTAACAAGCAGGCATCAAGTTTTGGAACAGAGCCATGACGGAAAAGCATGGCTCATTATAGGGAATATGAGTATGGCTCCCGGTCAGAAAGAATCAGAACAGGTGGAATGTACTGTGCTGAATCTGAGAAATGGAGAAATGTTTTCACCTGGTGTGGTGATAATGAATCCGGCTTTCGGTCTTACCGGACGTGAAATGGAGATATTACGCCTCATCCAACGAGGATTCTTAAGCAAAGAAATTGCCGATAAATTATGTATCAGTATTCATACCGTCCATATTCACCGGCAAAATCTGTTGCGTAAGCTAGGAGTACAAAACTCTTTGGAGGCACAATACGCCTAGGACAGGAGTCGGGGCTGTTAAGCTGATGCCCGATTTCATCGGGTCAAGGCATCCATTCTACTACTCCTGTAACAGGATGTTGCTTTCTCCATTCCTTAAATCCGCTATAATCCCGCACCCCATCCCGGATGACTGCCTGATAATACTCCACTCCGATGATTTTCTCGGTTTCCGGTGTTTCATATTTTAATCTTAGAATAGTTTCCCGTATTTCATCGGTCATAATTTCCGAAATGCGTTGGGCTACCTTTTCAAAATAACCGTCATAACGTGAACCTTCCCGGATGTGAATCATATCCATCTGCCAAAGTTCATTTTCTTCATTTTGATACCATGCATGCCATTCGATACAGGCTTCGGCAGTATGCAGCAGATTAGCGCATTCTATTCTTTTGATGGACGGATTCTCTGCTAGTCTGGCCATTGCCTGAAAGCTGTCCGTCAGGTTTAAGGCTGATGAATAAATATGGAAATCAATGTCCCTATGTTTCATCAGTAGCCCTGTTCTGAGTGAACCTACCAGATTAATTTTTGCACCGGCATCTTCCCATATCTGGATGATGTTCGTGTTTTTGATAACTTGCCAGGCTTTTTCCTGATTCTGTTTGGCAATGTCGAAAATATTCATACGCTGTCTTTTATAGTTGGTTTGCAAAAGTAGAGAAAAGCTTTCAAACTGAAGATAGTTATAAATAACTATTTATTGCCGGAATGAATCGGGAGAAAGGGGGTAGCAAGGAACTTAGTAATGCTTCCTTTTCAAGTAAATGACAGATTGTATTCCCAACATGATGACAAACAGATATTCGGTTGTCATATATACCGCTAAAGGTGCATGTACACAGTGGCTCAGCCAGTAAAGATAAAGAAGATATACCATAATGGTAACCACTTGGAAAATAAAGGCAATTTTTGTCTTTCCGGTTCCGGTGACGGCACTGATGTAGACATATCCGGGTACTGCGAATATATAATTGAACAGCATGACGATGAAAGGGGGGACAGTGTGTTGCACCAGTGTTTCGTTGTTGGTGTAAAATCCGATAATCCAATAATCACAAAACAATGCGACTCCTACCAGCGGAAAACCGATGGCATATCCCATTTTGATGATTTTGTGGCAGATAGGAAAAACACCTTTTTGTTGTCCGGCTCCTAAAAGATTGCTTACCAAGGAACCGTTGGTGGCTCCTAAAGAACTGACAATCACAAAAAAAGAGGGTGGAAACGCTGCGGGTTATGTTGGAAACGGCCAGTTCCATCTTTCCTAAATGTTCGATGGCGATGAAGAACAGGAACCACGGCGCCATACTGATAAAAGAATGCAGCATGCTCCATACGGACAGGTAAAACAGTCTTTTCAATAGCTTTCCATCAAATATCGGTTGCAGTCCATACTTGTTTTTATCAATCTTTCTCCACATATGGATAAGGAGAATGATTAACGATCCCATTTCTGCTAGCGTTGAGGCTATTGCCGATCCTGCTATCCCAAATTTTAAGGTAAATATTAACAGGTAATTGAAAGGGATGTTGATAAGTACGGCTGCTATTGCGGCCCAAGATAAGGACCTGGTCTTTATTATTCCCACAAAGAAAGCCCGGAGTGCCAGAAAGGGAAATGAAAATAAAAGTCCGAAACTGCGCCAGTCCAGATAGTCCGTTACAGCCTGATAGATTTCCGGTGAGGTAATTAATTGTTTCAAGAGGAAGGGGGAAAGGCCCTGTATCAACAAACATAAAGAGAGTGCTAGTCCGGAAAGGAAAAATAGTCCTTGAAAGAAGGTACGTCCTGTTTCTGCATAGTTCTGTTCTCCATTCCTGCGGGCAATCATGACTTGTAGTCCTATGCTGAAACCGAAGCCTAGCATATAAGTTGCCAGATAATATATTCCTGCCAAGGCAGATGCGCCAAGTTCCACTTCACCGACATGGCCCAGAAAGACGGCATCGGTAATGTTGATTAATTGCTCCATTAAAACGCTCATCATTACAGGAAGGTTGATGAGCCATATTTGTTTATATGTATAATTCATTGTTTAACTTAATGTATAACCATGCTTATGCACTTATCGGTTTAGGGATGGTGCACAATCTGTGTGGATTAATAATAAGGGTATAAAACTCTGTAACAAATCTTATTTAAGATCCGTCAAAATAGCCAAATAGTTTGGATTGGTAGTGCTATTCGTTGAATGTAGCTATATACAGAGTTGATGTTTCATTAGTTAAACAATTGTGTTTTGCAGGTTAAATCAAATCTCCTGGTTCGGCATAAATTTTGTATTCGCTCTCTAGTCCCTTGAAATCTTTTCTGAGGAGTACAATTTTAGCTTTGGGGGTAAGCCAAATGTTTAGTGGAATGGCATTCTTCTCTTGAAATGAAAATATAGTGCTGAATTCTTTTCTCAAAGACTCGTCTGAGGTTGCGGTATAATTAGGGAGTGAGAAAAATGAATTTATGTAGTTATACAGTATTTGTTTGCTTTTCATAGATCCCCCTTTTTCATATTTCTCATTTTTGGCATACAGCATAACAGATGGGACACCTTGATGGATATGGGTTTGCGTACTCAGATAATATCCGTCCAGATTATTTGCATAGCCTGTGGTAAAATCGGAGTCGGTTACGTCTTTCCAATTGAAAGCAAGGAAATCTTTTTTATTTGTGATATCAATGGATATTGTATCACTACTATAGATTATTTCATTGTTTTTGTAACCTAGCAGATAAGTCTTGTATGTGCCGGGTGAATAATAAACATGTGCCCATTTGAAAAATGTTGTTTCCACATATCTGGCATAATTTGAATGACTGAATACTTTAAAGCTATTTGGGGAATGAGATGATTTCCACACTATGGAATCATACACTTCGCTTAGACAAGGTGCATCTTTACCAAAATCAAAAGATTGGTAGAATACAATAGGAGCAAATATGTTTTGAGAACTTGTTTCTGCTTCTAATATAATTTTGATCTCTTTATTTTCTGTTTCTTTATTTTGGCTACCATCCATATCGGCCTCTTCTTTGGAGCAAGACAAGACAAAGAAGGTAAGTAGTAAAAAACAGTAGAATATCTTTTTCATGTTTGTTTTTGAGTTGGGTAAATAGCTCTGTTTGTAATGTCGAAAACAAAGCTAGCAAATATATTTGATAATCTCAGCTTTGTATCCTATATTTTATTTTTGACTGATGATTTGATAATCAAAATCGGTAAACAAAGACTTTACAGAGATTCAAGAGGTTCCTGCACATACCTCATATACTCCTCATAGTCTATATACCTTCCACCCATTGACTTTAAGTGTGGGGTTTCAAACTGACAATCAATCAAGGTTCCTCCCAACTCCTGAAATGTTTGTGCCAGATAGATAAGCGCCAGTTTCGATGCATTGGGGACTAGAGAAAACATGCTTTCGCCGAAAAAACACTTTCCCAAAGTGACTCCATAGAGTCCGCCGACCAGACAAGATTCTTCCCATACTTCCACGCTGGTCGCGAAACCTTGCTCATGCAGGCGGATGTAGGCTTTCATGATATCTTTGCCCAACCATGCTCCCGTTTCTTCCATCCGCAGATTGCCGCAGGTTTGAATCACTTCATGGAATGCCTGGTTAAAACTGACTCCATATTGTTCTTTGTTCATAAAAGTACGCATGGAGTGAGAAATGTGAATCTCGTTAGGGAAAATCACAAACCGTTTCAGGGGACACCACCATTGTATCTGTTTTTCACGGAAAGCATACCAAGGGAATATGCCATTGGAATAGGCAAGGAGGAGACGGTCTACGGAGAGGTCGCCGCCCACTGCCAATAGTCCGTCCGGTTCGCCATAGTGAGGGTCGGGAAAAACAAGTTTTTGAGTTAGTTGAAAGACCATATTGTTTTTTATTTATTGGATTCATATAATATCTTCTGTAGTAACTTCTCCGTATCTCTGCCTCTGCGGAGAAGTTGCCGATTCATTTAAAGGTATTACTCTTTGAGTACTTGCAAGCTCAATTCTCCGTTTCCTGCTGTCACTCTTACTTTACCTCCTGTTTTTAATGTTCCGAATAGGATTTCACGCATAAGCAGTGGCTTCAGCTGCGAAGTAATTACCCTGTCCATTTCCCTGGCACCATATTCTTTGGTGAAACCTAGTTTCAGCAGATGCTTATAGGCTTCCGGGCTGAGTTCCATTCCTACATGACGTGCAGACAGTTTGTTTTTCAGTTCGTTGAGTTTTTTGTTCAGGATGAGAGAAGCCATTCCGTAATCCATATCATGGAAGACGACTGTTGCAGACAACCGGTTGATGAATTCAGGTTTGAAAGTTTTCTTAACCTGTTTCAACATTGCCTCTCCGGCAGTAATTTGTCCGCTGAAACCTATAGAAGCTTGGTGCGCGAATTGTGCTCCGGCATTGGAGGTCATGATAAGTATAACATGGCGGCAGTCCGCTTTCCGTCCTTTGTTATCCGTCAGTACGGCATAGTCCATGACTTGCAGCAGGATATTGAATATATCAGGATGCGCTTTTTCTATTTCGTCAAGCAGTAACACACAGTTGGGAGTTTTGCGGATAGCATCTGTCAGCAGTCCGCCGTCTTCATAACCTATATATCCGGCAGGTGAGCCGATGAGTTTGGCCACTGTATGCTTTTCCGTATATTCGCTCATGTCAAAGCGTTGCAGGGCAATACCTAGTTCGGAGGCCAATACTTTGGCTACTTCCGTCTTTCCCACTCCGGTGGGGCCAACGAAGAGAAGGCTGGCCAGTGGTTTGTTTTCGTCCAGTAGCCCGGCTTTGGCCATTTGTACGGCTTCCACCACTTGGCAGACAGCTTCTTCCTGACCGTATATCTTTGCACTGATGCGTTCATGCAAGGTTTCTAATGTGGCATTGTCCTCTTCCTTCATGGCGAGTACATCCACTTTACAGATACGTGCCAGTATATCGGTTATCAATGCTTTGTCCACCGTTTGTGTTTCTGTATCTGTGGGGTGGATTTCACGATAAGCCCCGGCTTCGTCCACCAGGTCGATGGCCTTGTCGGGCAAAAAACGGTCGCTGATATACCGTGCGGCAGCTGTGACGGCATATGCTATCACTCCTTCTTCATAAACTACTCCATGGAACGTTTCGTACCTTTCTTTTAATCCTTCCACTATGTGGATAGTTTCTTCGATTCCGGGTTCCTGTATGTCAATCTGTTGGAAACGCCGTACCAATCCTCTGCTACGTGAAAAATAGCGGTTGAATTCTTCGTAAGTAGTGGAACCGATAAACCGGATCTCTCCTCCTTCCAAATAAGGCTTGAGCATATTAGAGGCATCCATCGAACCGTCTCCCGTCCGTCCGGCGCCTATCAGGTTATGTATTTCATCTATATATACAATGGCGTGTCCTTCTTTCCGTATTCCTTCCATAATGGCTTTCAGCCTTTTCTCGAATTCACCCCGATATTGTGTACCGGCCAATAAGTTGCCTAAATCCAGTTCGTAGATACGACAGCCTGTGAGGCGTTCGGGAACATTGTCTGCTTCTATACGTGCAGCTAGTCCGTAGACCAGTGCGGTTTTTCCCACTCCCGGTTCACCCACGTGCAGAGGGTTGTTCTTTTCTTTGCGGCAGAGAACTTGAATGGTGCGTTCCAATTCCACATTCCGGCCTATAAGCGGATTCCGGTCTTGCAGACCTTCATTGAGGCAGGTGACGTAGTTGCGCCAAGGTTCGCTTTTCTCTTGCTCAGAGGAAGTTTCCTCTTGAAACTGATTCATGTGCTCGTAATTTGAAATGAGGGAGCTGAGAAACTCCGGCATATCTTCTCCCACTGTTTCTTTTAGCAGATAGCCGGCCCATGAATCTTCCAGTTGAAGCATTCCTTGTACCAGATGAGGAACATCCATTTCTTCTGCGCTTGAATGGCTGATTGTCATATAGGCATATTGCAGCAGCTCGGAGAGTTGACCTGAAATTTCCAACTCATATTCTATTTCTTGAGGAACTCGTTCCACTTTTTTCGACAGATATTCGGAAATGGACTGGGACAGTTCTTCCGGGGTACAAAAACACTCTGCCAATGCTTTTTGAAAAGGAACTTGTTCCAGCAATGCGCTCAATAAGTGTTCGGGCGTGATAAATTCATGCCGATATTGCATCGCTTGGCTCTGCGCAGAAGCGAAAGCGTAGTTCACCGAATCGGTATTTGGTATATCCATATCTTATTCTTGATTTTTTATTCTTCTTCCGGTGTAACCGTGAGTCGGAGAGGGAAACCCTCTTCACGAGCCATACGGGTGGCTTTTTGTACTTTTGACCGGGCGATATCATACGTATAGATGCCTATTACGGCCGATTCACTTTTGTGTACTTGCATCATCAAAGCTTCTGCTTCCATCGTTGATTTGAAAAAAACGGTAGTTAATATCTTTACAACAAATTCCATTGTAGTAAAGTCGTCATTGAAAATAGTAACTTTGAAGCGTCGCGGCTCGCGAAGGTCTATACGTTCTTTTTCTTTATAAGATGATTGTTGTTGTTCCATATTGGTATTTGTCATACGTACTTATGGCACAAAGGTAGGGAAAGTATTGGAAAGGTAGGGTAGGGAAGAGATGAATTTTGTAGACGGATGGTCTGGAGCTGATGTCTTGAATTCCTTTCATGCCTGTCTGTCATTCTTAAAACATCCATATATAATAAGATGTTTCAAGGATGACAGACGTGTATGAAAAATAAAATGTGAAAAAATTCAAGGATAAGAGGTGGAAACTTAGACTTTTCTGTGAACAAACTGGCCGTCAATCCAAATGGTGGCATGGTTTCCCCGGAACTTCAGCAGGATATATTCGGGGTCTTCCGGTCCTTTAGGAAAATGATGGATAAACCAGTCTTGCCATAACTCTTTCTTGGTGCCAGTGTCTGATACAACTTCCACTTCTCCGGTCATGGCCACGCTGTTTCCCTCTTTGTAGAAACATATGCCGGCTTTCGGATTAGAGCGGAAATCCTTTGTCTTTGCCGAACTGTTTCCTGTTGCAAACCAGATGGTTGTTAATCCTTCCGTTTTGATTTTACTCAAGGGAACCGGCCGGGGATACCCTTCTTTATTGATGGAAGTTAGTGTGACTACTTCACATTGTTGAAGCAAAGCTTTTGCTTTTTCTTTAAGTGATCCCATTGTTTCTTTTTAGTTTTTGATACGGTACAAAAGTAAGAAACGCCAGGATGGCTTCGTTGTAAAAAAACGACTTTTATAGTTTCAGATATGTTAATGTGGTTTCTTCCGTAACCGGTAAGGATAAAAAGGAACCGGGTGTATTGCCTGATAAGGCTTTTATTTCCTTACTCAAATGGGCTGTGTCATAGTATCCGGCCTCAATGGCAACAGAGAAGAGTTGATTGGAAGAGGTGGAACGCAGTAAATCCACTGCATTCTTGAATTTGATAATCCGGCTGTATTCCTTAGGGGAATATCCGGTCTGATGTTTGAACTTGCGCTCGAAGTGTCTTTGGCACAAGCATACATTTTCTACTAAAGAACGGATAGGCAGTTGGCCTTTGGAAAGGTTAATGCAATCTACTGCATATGATATCTGTTTTTCTATCTTGTTGTTAGTACATAAGGCTTGGGTGAGAAAAGATTCTATCAGTCTGATTTTGTCCTGTATGTACGGTTGTTCACATAATCTTTCTGCTAGCGAGTCGTTGAAGATACCTCCTGACTCAAAAGTGCTGATTCTTTGATTCCCAAGTTCTTCCAATGGTAATTGCATGAAGCGGAATAAACCGCAAGGCAGAAAACGGATACCAAACATATGGATGCTTTTCGCATAGGTTATTAGGGTGGAGTATCGGCTCATGGGACCTACAAAATAAGAGCGGTAGGGTTGCATTATAAGACTTTCTTGTTCCGCTATGTCAGCTACTTCGCCAAGGGTGAAGATAAAATCGGTGCAACCGTCCGGCAATATGTTGATTTTCATCCCATAGTCCGGATTGCCTTTAAATTCCCAGTATTTGTCAATATAGGGGGCTAAAAGCAGGGAAGGCTGGTATTCATTATACATGAAGATTGTTATTTCTTTTTAGCAGCGATAGCTAGTAATACTCCCAGTACCCCCCAGATTACCATGCGTGGGATAATACCGAAGGTCTTGTTGTGATACACTCCTGTGCTGATGCGAAGCCCAAGCATTTCTCCCAAAGTAGCTAGAATGGCGAACTTCACAAAACTCATGACCATACCATGGATTGCATTGAAAGATTTGTACCATTCATAAATGGTATCGCTAATAAAAAAGGGTAGAAACAATGCTATTACAAACAAAAAGAACAGAATATCACTCTTTTTCATAGATAGAAATGTGTTTTTCATTAATATTTGCGACAAACATACGAAAAAAATCTAAGTTCCTAACCAAACAATAATTTAAATTCGACGGCTCTTTATTTGTTATCTAGCTATAATCTTTTATCTTTGTTTCCCGTCATGGAATAAAATAAAAAGGTTATTATGAAAACAAAAGGATGGATTTTAACTGTAATTTGTAGTATGTTGTTATTGGTGGCGGGTATCACTTTTGCATCAATGGTGCTTGTCGGGCAACCGGCTTTGGCAAACGAATCATTGTGGTGGTGGATCTTGATAAATTTTGGTGTGATGGTTTTATTATTCGGGTATGGCGTGAAACGGGGAATCCAGATATTGCGTATCTTCAGCATACCGAAAAGCAAACTGACACGGGAACCAGGTGTCGTGGTTTGTGATTATAATATCAGCCTGAAAAAGTATGCTTTGTATAAATTGTGGGACATCCGTCATTTCAGTTTTTCTTTGTTGTTCATCATTTATATTTGTATTGCACTGTGTACAGGGCACTATATTGTTCCCGAAGAGCAAAGCCTGTTCAGTCCGCTGCTGATTTGGTTCTTGTGTCTTATTTATATCTTGATTATGCTGCCTGTCAGACTAAATAAGATTTATAAGCGGAGTATTGCGGGGCAGACTTGGGTAGAAATAACTCCGGAAGGGCTGACATATGATAAGGCGGAACTGAAACAGACATTCCCTTGGGAGGAGATAGCAGGTATAGCTCTTTATAAGACCTATTGCTTTCTGTATGATAAAAGAGGCGGTGAATTTTTGATTGTAACTTCGGATGAAAAGGTGAAAGAATCCCTTCTTTACTATTTAAATACGAAAAAATAATGAATTAAAGCTAAGTGTTTTTTATAATAAGGTTGTTCATATTATTATAATGTGTATTTTTGTAACAAAGTAATAATGAAAAACCTCTTAAGTATGAAAACACCTGTTCTCGCGCTATTCATTTCTTTAGTGGCATTTGGAGCCTGTGTGTCCAATAAACAAACCCAGCCGTCAACCGATTATACCCAATTGGTGAATCCGTTTATCGGAACCGATTTTACCGGCAATACTTATCCGGGAGCGCAAGCGCCTTTCGGAATGGTACAACTTAGTCCGGATAACGGTTTGCCCGGATGGGACCGTATTTCCGGTTATTTTTATCCGGACAGTACGATTGCCGGATTCAGTCATACCCATTTGTCGGGAACGGGAGCCGGAGACTTGTATGATATCTCTTTCATGCCTGTAACTTTGCCTTATCAGGAAGCGGAAGCTCCTTTAGGCATCTATTCCAAATTCTCTCATGCGGATGAAGAGGCTTCAGCTGGTTATTATCGCGTGTTGCTGAAAGATTATGATATCAATGTGGAGTTAACTGCTACAGAGCGTTGCGGTATACAGCGTTATACGTTTCCTGAAGGAGAGTCGGCTGTCTTTCTGAATCTGAAGAAAGCGATGAATTGGGACTTTACCAATGATTCTTATATTGAGATAATTGACTCATGCACCATTCAGGGATATCGTTTTTCCGAAGGATGGGCAAGAGACCAGCATGTGTATTTCCGCACTCGTTTCTCCAAACCGTTTGCCTCGGTAGAGATGGATACTACTGCCATTGCTTTGAAAGGTAAACGTGTAGGTACGGCTTATATCGCCCGCTTTAATTTTGATACGGAAAAAGGAGAGCAGATTGTTCTGAGTACTGCTCTTTCGGGAGTAAGCATGGAAGGTGCTGCTAAAAACATGGCGGCTGAAGCACCTCACAATGATTTCGATAAATATTTGGCTGAAACTAAAGATAATTGGAACCGTCAGTTGGGAAAAATAGAGGTAACAGGTGATAACAAGGACGATAAGGTTAATTTTTATACAGCATTGTATCATACAATGATTGCCCCGACTATTTATAGTGATGTGGACGGGGCTTATTATGGTCCCGATAAGAAAATTCATCAGACGGATGGTTGGGTGAATTATGGAACTTTTTCATTGTGGGATACTTATCGTGCCGCACATCCGTTATTTACTTATACGGAACCTCAGCGTGTCAATGATATGGTGAAATCATTCATTGCTTTTTATGAACAGAACGGACGTTTGCCGGTATGGAATTTTTGGGGAAGTGAAACGGATATGATGATTGGCTACCACGCTGTACCTGTTATTGTCGATGCTTATTTGAAAGGTATTGGTGATTTTGATGCAGAGAAGGCATTGGAGGCTTGTGTGGCTACTGCTAACTTGGATGATTATCGCGGCATTGGTCTGTATAAAAAATTAGGATATATACCTTATAATATAAAGGATGAATATAATGCGGAAAATTGGTCGCTTTCCAAAACATTAGAATATGCTTTTGATGATTATTGCATAGCCGAAATGGCCCGGAAGATGGGGAGGACTCAATTAGCGGACGAATTCTACAAGCGTTCTCAGAATTATCGCAATGTGTTCAATCCGGCGTCAAGCTTCATGCAGCCGATAGATGATAAAGGAGTATTCCAACCTAATTTCAGCCCGGATGACTACACTGCCCACATTTGTGAAAGTAACGGTTGGCAGTACTTTTGGTCTGTACAGCAGGATATTAAGGGGCTAATTGCCTTGACTGGTGGTAAGGATCGTTTTACGGAAAAGTTGGATAGTATGTTTACTTATATCCCGGCTGGTAATGCAGATTTGCCTCTTTTCAGTACAGGTATGATTGGCCAGTATGCTCATGGTAATGAGCCTAGCCATCATGTGATTTATTTGTATAATAAGGTACGTCAGCCTTGGAAAACTCAGAAGTATGCGGCGCAGGTCATGCATGACCTTTATTTCAATGCACCTGCCGGACTGTGTGGAAATGAGGATTGTGGACAGATGTCTGCCTGGTATGTATTCAGTGCTATGGGATTTTATCCTGTCAATCCGGTAAGTGGTGAATATGAGATTGGTACGCCGTTGTTCCCCGAGATACAGATGCATCTGGATAATGGAAAAACGTTCACAGTACTGGCCCCTGGAGTAAGTCGTGAAAATATCTATATCCAGTCGGTGAAAGTAAATGGGCAACCATACGATAAGAGCTATATCACACACCGGCAAATAATGGATGGTGCTACTGTAGAATTTGAAATGGGTCCGGAACCGGGAAATATTTGGTATAGATAGATAATAATTGGTTCAACTTATTAAGAATTGTAATTGTACAGGAGGTGAGTTAAAAGTAATATTTGTTATCGTTTTGCTGTAGAGGCGGTTTGAATCTGCCTGAAAATTGTATGATGAGCGGAAGCTTTTTGCCTCTACAGTGGATGATTGGATCGTTATTTGGAACATTGGCTCTCTCCTTCATACAAAGGTGAATTATATAATATGAACGAGGAACTTGATGACACCTATAAGGCCGTCTTTCGTCAATGCTATCCTAAGCTGTTGTTCTATGCGACACGGCTGGTCGGTACCGAAGAAGCCGAAGATGTAGTGCAGGATGTTTTTGTGGAGTTGTGGAGGCGGAGAGATTCAGTCGTCATAGGAGAGCAGATTTTAGCTTTCCTTTATCGTTCTGTATATACCAAGGCTATAAATTTATTGAAGCATCAGGTTATAGAGAATAACTACAGTGCGGCAATGATAGAAATCTATGAACGAAAATTGCAATATTACCAGCCGGATCATGCCGAAGTCATTAAAAAGATAGAGAATCAGGAATTGCGTCAGGAAATTTTTGGAGCGATTAATGAATTGCCGGATAAATGTAAGGAGGTGTTTAAACTGAGCTATCTTCATGATATGAAAAACAAGGAAATCGCTGATACTCTTGGCATTTCTTTACGTACCGTAGAGGCACATATGTATAAGGCCTTGAAATTTTTGCGCGAACGTCTCAGCCATTTATTATTGTCATTGATTATATTTTCAGCAAAACTGCTAAGTGTTTTTACAAGTTGAATTGTTTACTATATGAATAGGGAAAAAGATGAGTAAACTTAACGAAGATATTATTATCAGGTATTTGGAAAACCGATGCTCGGAGGAGGATTTTGTTCTTATCAATGAATGGATGAAAGAATCTGATGAGAATGCCGGAGAGCTGTTCCGTATGGAGGAGATTTATCAGTTAGGTAAATTCCCCTTTGAGGAGGAAAATCTGGTAGTGAGGGCAGAGCGCAGGTTGGGTAGAAGATTGAAACGGGAAAATCAGAAGAAACAAGAGGTGTTCAAGCTTAGAAGTGTGTTGCGTTATGCAGCTGCTATAGTGGGCGTGATGGTGCTGGCTGCGGGATTAGCCTATTGGTTCCGGAATAAAGCGGAGGAATTGGTGGTAGCATCGGCTGCTCATGGACAAGTGCGTGAGATGTTGTTGCCTGACGGGACAAAAGTATGGTTGAACCAGTCGTCTGTTTTAAAATATCCGCGTGCTTTTGAAGGAAAGGAACGTCATGTATATCTGGATGGAGAAGCTTATTTTGAAGTAGCACGTAATCATGAGAAACCTTTCATGGTAAAAAGCCCGGCAATGGATGTCAGGGTCTTGGGAACCTCTTTTAATATAAAATGTCGTCCGGATAACAGTTTTGCGGAAACAACCTTGATAGAGGGTGAAGTTGAGGTAAAAGATAAATCGGACAAAGGAAGAATTACTTTGTTGCCGGGACAAAAAGCCGTTTTAAACAGGGTAACAGGGCGGATGCAAGTAAAACAGGTCGATCCCAAGATGGAGATAGTCTGGCATAATGACTTGATTCCATTTGAAAAGTCATCTATTTTCCAGATTGCGGCAGCATTGGAACGGTTCTATGGAGTGAAGATAATCCTTTCACCGGATGTAGACAGTACTAATACTTATTCAGGTGTACTGAAAAAGAAAGATAATATAGAGTCTGTGCTGAATTCTTTGCGTAACTCTATTCCTTTCAATTATAAGAAAGTAGATGATAACAATATATTTATCTCATCGGAAACAAAATAATTTTTAAATAAAGATCTATGAAAATCAACATGCTCTTAAGCGGCTGTCTTCTAGGGTTATTGTGTTTCACTGCATGTGATTCTGAGGGCAATGAAATGAATGATTACACCCATTATGTCAATCCTTTTATTGGTACAGGAGGCCATGGGCATACTCATCCGGGTGCTATGGTTCCTCATGGCATGATACAGCCGGGGCCGGATACTCGTATTGACGGTTGGGATTCCTGTTCCGGATATTATTATGAAGATACTACGATCAATGGTTTTGCCCATACACGTCTTAGTGGTACAGGGTGTGCGGATTTCGGAGATTTCCTGTTGATGCCGACTGTAGGTGTGCAGCGTACTGATTTCTTGGGAACAGAAAGCCAGAAGCGTCCTTTCGCATCGGCTTTTTCTCATGAAAAGGAATATGCCGAACCGGGATATTATTCTGTTTTTCTGGATACATACGGGGTAAAAGCCGAACTGACTTCGACAGAGCGTGCGGCAATGCATCGGTATACTTTTCCGGAAAGTAAGGAGTCTGGATTTATCTTGGATATGGACTATAATATTCAGCAACAAATCAATCAGGTAATGGAAGTGGAGGCAGTGAATGATACTGTGTTGCGGGGGCGCAAACGCAGTGCCTATTGGGCATACCGACAGGATCTTTATTTTTATGCCGTATTTTCCAAACCCTTTACGTATACCTTGTACACGGATACTGTTCAGGAAAATGACAAACAGATTCCTGTATGTAAAATGCTTTTGCATTTTGAAACGGCGAAAGATGAACAAGTGCTGGCTAAGTTCTCTATCTCTTCTGTTGATGCGGAAGGTGCTTATAAGAACCTCCAGGCTGAGATGCCCGGTTGGAATTTTGATGGAGTGCGTGCCGATGCTAAGAAGAAATGGAATGAATGCTTGTCAAAGATTGCAGTCAAAACCAATGATGAAGACCAGCGTGCCATTTTCTATACGGCTATGTATCATGCTTTCCTAAGTCCCAATCTGTTTACAGATGTAGACGGGCGTTACTTGGGAATGGATTTGAAAGTGCATACCACCGACATGAAACATCCGGTTTATACCATTTTCTCTTTGTGGGATACTTTCCGTGCGTTACATCCGTTACTGACTATTGTCGATCCTCAGTTGAATACGGAGTTTATCCGTTCATTAATAAAGAAGCATCAGGAAGGTGGTATCTTTCCGAAATGGGACTGTGTGTCCAATTATACCGGAACTATGGTGGGATATCATGCGGCTTCGTTGGTAACCGATTCTTATGTGAAGGGATACCGCGATTTTGATGTGCAGGAAGCTTACAAGGCATGTCTGCGTGCAGCGGAATATGACACTACCGGTATTGTAGCTCCCGATTGGCTGATTCCATATGTTATGCCCAAAGCACGTTATTATAAGAATACTCTTGGCTATATTCCATGTGACCGTGAGAATGAATCGGTGGCGAAAGCATTGGAGTATGCGTATGATGACTGGTGTATCTCCGTGCTGGCAGACAGCTTGGGAGATACTGAAACCAAGGAGAAGTATGCCCGTTTTGCAGATGCTTACGAATTTTATTTTGATCCTGCCACCCGTTTCATGCGTGGATTGGATAGTAAAGGTGAATGGCGTACTCCGTTCAATCCCCGTTCTTCCAATCACCGTAATGATGATTATTGCGAGGGTACTGCATGGCAATGGACTTGGTTTGTTCCGCATGATATCCCGGGACTGGTGAATTTGATGGGTGGGGAGGATGCTTTCGTAGGAAAGCTGGACTCCTTGTTTACGGTTTCTTCCCAGTTGGAAGGGGAGGCTACCTCTGCTGATATCACAGGACTGATAGGCCAGTATGCGCATGGCAATGAGCCTAGTCATCACATTACTCATATGTATAACTATGTAAACCGTCCATGGCGTACTCAGGAATTGGTTGACAGTGTGCTGTATAACCAGTATTTCAATGCTCCTGACGGCTTGTCGGGTAATGAAGATTGCGGTCAGATGTCTGCCTGGTATATTTTGAATTCCATGGGCTTCTATCAGGTATGTCCCGGTAAGCCGGTTTATTCTATCGGACGTCCGTTGTTTGAGGAGGTGACGATTAATTTACCCGACCGCAAGACTTTCGTTATCCGTACCCACAATAATTCGAAGACCAATAAGTATATTGAGTCGGTTTTGTTGAACGGAAAACCGCTGGATGTTCCTTTCTTTACCCATGATGATCTGGTACGTGGAGGAACGATGGAGATTACCATGAGTCCCGTACCGACGGAATGGGGAAAACAGGTGAAGAATTAAAAGTATAACTTAACCCAAATAGCAATATCATGAAAAAACTATTTCTATCAGTTGTAGTGCTGTGTGTCACGCTGTTTGTACAGGCAAAGGATTATGCAGACTATGTGAGTCCGTTGGTAGGTACACAGTCTTCCTTTGAACTCTCTACAGGAAATACTTATCCTGCCATATCCCGCCCGTGGGGTATGAATTTCTGGACTCCCCAGACAGGAAAGATGGGGGACGGATGGCAGTATGTTTATATGGCTAATAAAATCCGTGGTTTCAAACAAACCCATCAGCCCAGTCCGTGGATTAATGACTATGGTCAATTTTCCATCATGCCCGTAACAGGAAAACCGGAATTTGAAGAGGACAAGCGTGCAAGCTGGTTCTCTCATAAAGCTGAAATTGCAAAACCTTATTATTATAAGGTTTATTTGGCAGAACATGATGTCGTAACCGAAATGGTTCCTACGGAGCGTGCCGTAATGTTCCGTTTCACTTTTCCTGAGAATGATTCATATGTAGTGGTGGATGCTTTTGATCGTGGTTCGTCTGTCAAGGTGATTCCCGGAGAAAACAAAATCGTGGGCTATACTACCCGTAACAGTGGTGGTGTTCCTGCCAACTTCAAGAATTATTTCGTTATTGAGTTTGATAAGCCGTTTACTTATGAGGCTACGTTCTCTAATGATGTACAGCCTGAAAAACCGGATGGCAGTGTTCCTGTAACCTTGAAAGAAGGTAAACTGGAGCAGACTGATTTCCATACCGGAGCCGTTATCGGTTTCAAGACAAAGAAAGGTGAAGTAGTTCATGCCCGTGTGGCCTCTTCATTCATCAGTCCTGAACAAGCAATTCGGAACCTGAAGGAATTGGGTGGTGACAGTTTTGAAGTATTGGTACAGAAAGGTAAAGAGGCTTGGAATGAGGCCTTAGGTAAAGTAGAGGTGGAAGGTGGAACATTGGATCAATACCGCACTTTCTATTCCTGCTTGTACCGTTCCTTGTTGTTTCCGCGTAAATTCTATGAACTGGATGCCAACGGACAACCTGTTCATTACAGTCCTTACAATGGCGAAACGCTGCCGGGATATATGTATACGGATACAGGTTTCTGGGATACATTCCGTTGCTTGTTCCCTTTCTTGAACCTGATGTATCCTTCGGTAAATAAGGAGATACAGGAAGGTTTGGTTAATACTTATAAGGAAAGCGGTTTCTTCCCCGAATGGGCCAGCCCCGGTCATCGTGGTTGCATGGTCGGCAATAATTCAGCTTCTATCTTGGTCGATGCTTATCTGAAAGGAGTACGTGTGGAAGATGTGGAAACATTATACAAAGGACTGATTCATGGAACGGAAGCCGTACATCCTGAAGTTTCTTCTACCGGACGTCTGGGATATGAATATTATAACAAGCTGGGCTATGTGCCTTGTGATGTGAAGATTCATGAGAATGCAGCCCGTACATTGGAATATGCATACGATGACTGGTGTATTTATCAGCTGGCGAAAGAGTTGAAGCGTCCGAAGAAGGAAATCGCACTTTTTGCCAAACGTGCCATGAACTATAAGAACCTGTTTGATTCGGAAAGTAAATTGATGCGTGGCAAGCAGAAGGACGGCAAGTTCGCTCCTGAATTCTCGCCGTTGAAATGGGGAGGTGACTTTACGGAAGGAAACAGCTGGCATTATTCCTGGTCTGTATTCCATGACCCTCAGGGATTGATTGATTTGATGGGAGGTAAGGAAATGTTCGTTACCATGCTTGATTCTGTCTTTTCGGTTCCCCCCATCTTTGATGATAGCTATTACGGACAGGTAATTCATGAGATTCGTGAAATGACAGTCATGAACATGGGTAACTATGCACATGGAAACCAGCCCATCCAGCACATGATTTATCTGTATGACTATGCAGGCCAGCCTTGGAAAGCGCAATATTGGTTGCGTGAGGTGATGAACCGTATGTATACAGCCGGTCCGGACGGATATTGCGGTGATGAAGACAATGGTCAGACTTCGGCATGGTATGTATTCTCCGCATTAGGGTTCTATCCGGTATGTCCCGGTACGGATGAGTATATTCTGGGTGCTCCGTTGTTCAAGAAGGCGACACTTCATTTTGAAAACGGAAAGAACTTGGTAATAACCGCATCGGATAACAGCGATACCAACCGATATGTAGATGAAATGCGTGTAAACGGTACTGTTTATACCAAGAATTATTTGAAGCATAACGAATTGTTACAAGGCGGTACTATTGACTTCAAGATGACCGACCGTCCGAATATGCAGCGTGGAACACAAGAAAGTGATTTGCCTTATTCATTTTCAAAAGACGAAAAAGTAAAATAAAAGTTTCACCATGCACTTCTCTCTTATAAAGAGAGGTTGGAGGGGGATGTTCTCTTTTGGCAGCATTGCAAGAGTACATCCCCTTTTTCTTTTTAAGTATTTCTTCTATACGTCAAAGTCCGATGATATTACTACTTTTGCCTTTCCTCTGCTTTTTTCTGGAAAATTTAGAAAAAAGAACAAGATTGAGTAAGTGTTTTCTTTTAGCTGCCTGTTTTTATTCTCGAAAGGGGAATGAGAACCCCTTCACTGGAGAAAAACAAGTCAGTGTTAACGAATTTATAAATTATGAAAGGCAATCAATTAATGAGAAAGCCCAAATTACTCAGGGCGCTTTTGATTCTTTTGTTTGTGGCTGCACCCATACAATGGACCCGCGCGCAAATCGTTCTTTCAACTCCCAAGACAACGCTTGGAGCAGTGATCAAGAACATTAAATCACAGTCTAACTATCAGTTTTTCTATGATGACAAGCTGGCTGAAATGCCGGTGAATGCCATTGATGTGAAGAACGGTTCATTACAGTCTGTACTTGATGCGGCTTTGCAAGGCAAAGGAATTACGTATAAGATAGAGGATAATATTGTCTATCTTTCAGCATCCGGAGAGCCTCAGACACCTCAACAGACAGGACAGGAACATACAGTGACCGGAACAGTGGTTGATGCGACAGGCGAAGCCTTGATTGGTGTAAACGTACAAGTGAAAGGAAATCCCACAGCCGGTACGATTACAGACTTTGAAGGTAACTATTCTTTGTCCGTTCCCGGAAATGGTGAGATTGTGTTCTCATACATTGGTTACCGTTCGGAAACATTGAAGCCCGATGGCAAGAATGTACTGAATGTAACCATGCAGGAAGATACACAGCAGATTGGCGAAGTGGTGGTAACCGCTTTGGGGATCAAACGTGAGAAGAAAATGTTGGGTTATGCGGTTCAGGAACTGAAGAGCGATGAACTGAACAAGACAGGTGACCCCTCGGTAACCAGTGCCTTGCAGGGCAAGGTGGCAGGCCTTCAGATGAATACCTCGGCTACCGGTCTGGGCGGCTCTACGAAGATTACCATCCGTGGAAACTCTTCTCTGACAGACAATAACCAGCCGTTGTGGATTGTGGATGGCGTTCCTTTCAGCGACACTAGCACTTCAAGCGCATCCCGCTATGATGGTGTAGACCGTGGTAGCGCTTCCATGGACATTAATCCGGATGATATCGAGAGTATTTCTGTTTTGAAGGGTCCGAATGCGGCTGCTCTTTACGGTTCACGTGCAGGTAATGGCGTTATCTTGATTACGACAAAGAAAGGTAGTAAGAAGGATGGCTTCGGAATCCGTTATAGTGGTAATTTTACTTGGACAGCTATCGGCGAGACATTGGATATGCAACGCCGTTACGGACAAGGACATATTGATACAAAAGATGCCAAGACTGCGGTGTATGACAAAACGGATAGCGGAAGCTGGGGTCCGGTATTGGATGGAAGCATGAAAGAGGCTTGGAACGGAGAAACTTACGCTTACTCTAACTATGGGGATAAGTTGAAAGATTATTTTGATACCGGTTTCTCGCATACGCATAACGTATCTATCAGCAACGGTACAGAGAAATCACATTTTCGTACTTCTTTCGGATACTCCGACAATGACGGTGTATTCCCCACTGAAAGTTTGAGCCGTGTGAATGCCGATCTGAATGCAGGAACGGAATTGAACAAATGGGTGTCTATGGACGGAAAAATTTCTCTTTCACGTACAAAAGCCGATAACCGTCCACTGTATGGAGATTACGGTGCTATTTCCCAGTTGATGAGAATCCCTAACAACGTCCGTCTGGATGACTTGAAACAATATTCTGATGAAACTCATGCGCATGTGAATTGGACAGGGCCTACTGCCAGTATCCGTAATCCTTATTATGTATTGCATCAGCGTCAGAATTCGGATGAACGTTGGCGTGCTTTCGGATATTATAGCATGAAAATCAATTTCACTGATTGGCTGCATCTATCTGCCAAATACGCTTTTGACTACTACCGCACCAGAGTGCAAAGCACCAATGCGGGGGATGGTATCAATGGAGAAGCCAATACTTCCATGATTACGAATGATTCAATGGACCGTAGTGAAGAAAACTTCTTCGAGTCAAATGCTGAAGTCATTTTGATGGGTGACCGTCAGTTGACTGATAACTTCCGTCTGGGCTTCAATGTCGGTGGTAACTTTATGTACCAGCGTTCGGAAACTTTGGGCGTGGGCGTAGGTAATATGGTGGACAAAGGTAACTGGATGCTGAATGCGGCCAATTTGTTGAGAACCGGTAGTGAGGATGGCTACAAGCGTGCCATGAACTCGGTGTTCGGCTCTGTACAGATGGCGTGGAAGGAATATCTGTCTTTGGATTTGACAGCCCGTAATGACTGGTCATCCACTCTTCCGTCAGGTAACAATTCTTTCTTCTATCCGTCTGCCAACCTCAGTTTCGTAGTGTCGGACTTCTTGCGCTCTATCGACAAACCGTTGCCAAGCTGGGTGACATTTGCCAAGGCACGTCTGTCTGCCGCACAGGTAGGTAAGGATACAAGTCCTTATCAGTTATACAACACCTACTCTTTCAAATTCGATAATGGTGTATTGACCCCGACCAAAGACAATGTGAAGATGAACGACCAGTTGAAGCCTGAAATCGCGACTTCTTACGAAGCGGGTCTGGATATGAAGTTCTTGAACAATCGCCTGGGATTTGATTTTACTTATTATTACAGCAAGACAAAGAACCAGATTATGAAAGTACCCGCAGCAGCTCCCTGGAGTGGAGGACAATGGGTAAATGCAGGTATGGTAACCAATCAAGGCGTGGAACTGATGTTGTATTCCACTCTGGTAGAAACAAAGGATTTCGCTTTTGACTTGAATGTGAATATGGCTCACAACGTATCGAAGGTGAAAGAACTGGCTCCGGAAGAAAATGTGAACTATATGTTCTTTAACGGTGACGGAAACTTCCCTGTAAAAGTAGGTACACGCGCCGGACACAAATTAGGCGAGATTTATGCTACGTCGCTTTATAAGCGCAATGAAAACGGTGATATTATCGTAAATGAAAATGGGTTGCCCATGACTGTGACCAATGAGTCCGAATATGTGAACAAACCTATCGGTAATATCCAGCCAAAGCTGACCATGTCTGTATCTCCTACCTTTACTTATAAGGGGATTACACTGTCCGCACTGTTTGATATGAAATTCGGTGGTGATATCTTCTCTTATTCCGAGATGCTGGCTACCGGAAACGGTTTGGCTAAACGTACCTTGAACCGTGGTGAGGAAAACAACTATATGATGGTATTCCCCGGTGTGACAGAGTCAGGCGAGGTGAATACAAAACAGGTGTCCGCTTCAGAATACTATGGTGCATTGCAGGCTGAGGATTTCATCTACGATGCTTCTTTCATTAAGCTGAAAGAATTGTCAATCGGCTATTCATTCCCCTCATCTATGCTGAAGAAGACTCCTGTCAACTCGCTGAATGTTTCATTTGTAGCACGTAACTTGTGCTATCTGATGAAGCACACACCGGGTACAAGCCCCGAAGGTGGCTATGACACTACGATGTTCTCACAAGCCATTGACTATGCATCGTTGCCGTTTACACGTACTTTCGGTATTTCTATCAACTTAGGTTTCTAATTAATTAAAAGGAAAAACTGATTATGAAAATCAAATTATATAAATCCGTAGCCTTATGTTCGTTACTGGCTTTGGCCGGATGCCATGATTTTGAGGAATTGAATACAAATCCTTACGCACCGATTTACGACCCGACTGTGGAGAATGTATCGGCCGACGGTATAGATATTGATTATACTTTGACGGAACATGCCATGGCAAGTTTGAAAGGGATGGAAGGTGCTATCGGAAGTATTTTTGCCAATTTCACCTACGAAGGTCCTTACAATGATTATCAGACAACAACCAATCTGACTCATGATATCTATGCCGGTTATTGGGGAAACAATGTCAGCGGCTTTGTGAATCAGGCGCCTACCTATTCTTATACGGATGGATGGTCGGCCAGCCGCTGGAAGCATTTCTATGATGACCGCAGCACTTCGGAATACAGCCAGTTGGTCAAGACATTCTATTTCTGCAATAAGGATTATTACCATACGGCATTCTATATCACCCGTATTTATTATGCTTTCTTGTTGTCCATGCAGACGGACACTTACGGAGATATTCCTGTAGCCTACTATGTGAAGGGAGCCATGCCACCGGAAGAAAATGTGACCTATACACCTCAAAAGGAAGTTTATAATATCCTTTTCCAGCTGTTGGATCAGGCAATAACAGAGTTGCATCAGGAAAATCTTCCTGCTGTCAGTCAGTATGATTTAGGTGACAATGACAAATGTTATGGGGGTGATGTGGACAAATGGCGTCGTTTTGCCAATACACTGCGTTTGCGCCTTGCTTTGCGTGTATCCAATGTAGACCCGGCTTTGGCCCAGACTCAGGCAAAGGCGGCTTTGACAGACCCTGCCGGTTTGATGCAAAGTCAGGATGACAATATGAAGCAGACTCCGAAACGTCAGTATATCGCCGGCGGTAATGAAAATATCTACGCGTTGTTGTTCAGTTGGACCGGCAATGCTGTATTGTCGAAAGAAATGGAACGGGCTTATAAGAATCAGGCTTTGAAAGAAGGTGCGGCAGCCGATGCCGTTACTTTCAATGAGAATTCTGAGAACTGTTATCTCGACCCTCGTTGTGAAGTTTTATGGTTCCGTCCTACTCCGTTTGATTCGTTGACTACCAGTCCGCTTCCTACAGAGAATCTGAAGAGAGATTTCAACGGAGTGATGAATGGAGAAACCAATGTAGGCGGTTCTTATCTGAACAGATATTCTGCCAACCGCTGTATTCTGTCATCTGATGCCATGAACAAGGATTATTGGTGGAATCTGGCTCGTGAAATTGTCTGGATGGGTTATGCTGAAAGCTTGTTCCTGAAAGCGGAAGCGGCATTGCGCTGGCCGTCATTGGTGGATGAAACAGCCGAAGCCCTTTATTTGAAAGGTATCAAGGCATCTATGGATTATTATGAAATTGATGCGGACAAGGCCAATGAATACATCAGTCATCTGGATGGCGTAAAAGCATTTGCCGGTGGTAGCAAGGAAGAACAGTTGGAACAGATTATTACTCAGAAGTGGATTGCCGTTTTCCCGAATGGAAATGAAGGATGGGCGGAAGTGCGCCGTACCGACTATCCGCGTTATCTGCTGGCTCCGGTCAATGGAAACAATTCCAATGGAGAAGTGGCGTCCGGCAAGCTTATCAAACGCATCAACTATCCTAACAGCGAGTCCCGTAACCCCAATAAACCGGGCAATGTGAACCAGGGTAGCCGTGTATGGTGGGATGTGACCGATACGATGAATGATAGAGGTCAGTGGCATACTCCGAATAATTTCCGCTAGAAATTGCTATCTTTGTATCCTAGGGAACATAAAAAGAAACAAAATGAAGCAAATTCTATTTTTATTGGCAGCCGTCCTGTTATTGGGCGGCTGTGCGGAAGAGAAGAAGACCGACGTTCGTTGGGCTACTTTCAATATCCGTTACGACAATCCGCAGGACAGTTTGAACAATTGGCAATATCGGAAAGACCGTGTGTGCCAGTTTATTAAGGACCATGAGCTGGATATTGTCGGTATGCAGGAAGTCTTGCATAACCAGTTTCAGGATCTTCGCGCAGGCTTGCCCGAATACGATGGTATCGGTGTGGGACGTGATGACGGGAAGACAGCAGGTGAATATGCGCCGCTTTTCTATCGTAAGGACAAATATGAGGTGTTGGACTCCAATACTTTCTGGTTGGCCGAAAATCCCGATAGCGTAGGAATGATGGGATGGGATGCGGTTTGTGTCCGTATCGCCACTTGGGCAAAATTTAAGGACAAGGCTACCGGAAAGATATTCATGGCTGTCAATACTCATTTTGACCATGTGGGTGAAGAGGCCCGCCGTCAAAGCGCATTGCTCATTATCCGTAAGATAAAAGAGATCGTAGGCGAACGTCCCGCAGTGGTTACGGGCGACTTTAATGTGACCGATGCGAGCGATGCATACGAAACAATCACCACCAACGAGTTTGTGATGAAGGATGCTTATAAGACGGCTGCCCGTGTGACCGGCGTTGATTATACTTTTCATGATTTTGCCCGTATCCTGGCCGAGGATTGTGAAAAGATTGATTTCATCTTTGTCACTCCGCAAGTTCTGGTGAAGAGTTGTGAAATACCGGCTGAAGTACCGGAAGCTTTACTTTCCGACCATAATCCTCAGTTGGCTGACTTGGAATTCTGATTTTTTAAATAGGTGAACTTACGCCGGTAGAGTCTTTAAAAGGGCTTTATCGGCGTTTGTTATTTTATTCTGTTGATACTTCTCATTATATGTAATCTTCTCCCATTTAAAATAATTTTCCTCCTTCGATAAGTGTGATACCTTACTTAATTGTTCTATATTTGTATCATTAATCCAATTTAATAGTATGAAGACATACAGTTACTATGTATTATTTTTGTTAGTTGTGTTTTGCGGATGTTCCCGTCCCACGGAATTAACATCGCCGGATGGCAATATAAAATTAGTATTCAACCTGAATGAGGCAGGAGCGATGACCTATGGAGTTTCTGTAGGAGGAAAACCGTTCATCACTCCTTCTGTTATGGGCTTTGAAGGCCGTGACGGGCTCAATCTCTCCAAAGATTTTCAGATAGAAAATACTGAGTTTACCACAAAGGATGAAACCTGGACCCAGCCTTGGGGGGAGAATAAATCTATCCGGAACCATTATAACGAGATGGCTGTGCGCTTGAAAGATCCGGCGAATACACGGCTGACCCTCCGTTTCCGTGTGTTCGACGACGGTCTGGGCTTTCGTTATGAATATCAAGTACCCCAAGTGGACAGTGTGTTCGTGATGGACGAGCTCACTTCATTCAATCTGGCGCAGGATGGCAAGTCATGGTCTATTCCCGCCAGTTTTGAAACCTACGAGTTGCTGTATCGTACCCTGCCCGTCAGCAAGGTGGATAATGCCAATACCCCGATGACTTTCAAAACAGATAACGGGGTATATGCCAGTATTCACGAAGCGGCTTTGACCGATTTCCCCGAAATGACTTTGAAGCATACCGAAGGTTGTCACTTCAAATCGGAACTGGCCTCCTGGCCCGATGGGGTAAAAGCCCGTTTTGCCGGAGGAACTTTCGTTACTCCGTGGCGCAGTATCCAGATAGCTCCCAAAGCGGTAGGTCTGATAAACTCCGGCCTGATACTGAATCTGAATGAACCTTGTGCGCTGGAGGGTGATTTGAGCTGGATACGTCCTATGAAATACGTAGGTATCTGGTGGGGAATGCATCTGGGGGTTGAAACGTGGACGATGGATGAACGCCACGGCGCTACCACCGCTAATGCCAAACGATATATAGATTTTGCTGCTGCCAATAACATAGAAGCGGTGATGTTCGAGGGCTGGAATGAAGGCTGGGAAAGTTGGGGCGGTATGCAGACTTTTGACTATACCAAGCCTTATGCCGATTTCGATATGGCAGAGGTGGCACGTTATGCCAAGGAGAAAGGGATTGAAATAATCGGTCACCACGAAACGGGTGGCAATATCTTTAATTACGAACGCCAGCTGGACAATGCTTACAAATGGTATGCAGACCTGGGAGTGCACAGCGTGAAGACCGGTTATGCCGGAGGACTGCCGGGCGGTCACAGCCATCATGGACAGTTCAATGTACGCCATTACCGCAAGGTGGTGCAGACTGCCGCCGGTTATCATACAACCGTTAATGCCCACGAACCTATCAAAGATACAGGAATTCGTCGTACTTACCCCAATATGATGACGCGCGAAGGCGCCCGCGGCATGGAGTGGAACGGATGGAGTGAAGGTAATCCCCCCGAGCATCACGAGTTATTGCCGTTTACCCGCTTGCTGGGCGGTCCGATGGATTATACACCGGGTACTTTTGATATTCTTTATGAAAAGACACGCAATTCCCCACGCCGCAAGAAGTGGAATGACTTGGATAAAGGAAACAGCCGTGTGAATACCACCTTGGCAAAGCAGATAGCCAATTGGGTTGTCATTTATTCTCCGTTGCAGATGGCTTCGGATATGATTGAGAACTATGAAGGGCATCCTGCCTTCCAGTTCTTCCGGGATTTTGATGCGGACTGTGACTGGTCCGAAGCCTTGCAGGGCGAACCGGGAGAGTTTGTAGCTGTGGTGCGGAAAGCGAAAGATAAATATTTCCTGGGAGCCACCACGAATGAAGAGTCGCGTACACTCACCATTCCATTGGATTTCCTGGAGAAAGATAAAAAATACCATGCCGTGATTTATGCTGATGGAGAAGATGCCGACTGGAAAACGAATCCTACTTCGTATCAGATTAAGGACAAAGAGGTGACAGCAGCCGATACCTTGTCTGTAGTCATGGCAAAAGGTGGCGGGCAGGCGGTGAGCTTTATTCCTATAACTGACTGATTTACCAAATGCTTCGTCCTATTGCGTTTATAGATTCCGAAAGGTAACTTCATCTCCTTCTGAAAGGGGATGAAGTTATCTTCGGTTATAGCCGAATTCAACAACCTTAATACTTAGATATAAATGAAAACAACCGAAACCCCAACTCCGGCCAGACGCCGTAGTCCTATTTTTTGGGTTCCCACCGCTTATTTTGGTATGGGGCTCCCTTTTGTTGTCCTCAATATGGTAGCCGTACTGATGTACAAAGGTCTAGGAGTCAGTGATGCGAAGATAGCCTTCTGGACCTCCCTTATCATGCTTCCCTGGACACTGAAACCCCTTTGGAGTCCGTTGCTGGAGATGTACCGTACCAAGAAATTCTTTGTCGTCCTCACCCAGATGGTGTCGGGAGTCACTTTCGGGTTGATTGCCTTGTCGCTTCATCTTCCGTCCTTTTTTGCAATCACTATCGCCTTGTTCGCCATTGTCGCCTTTAGCGGGGCAACGCACGATGTGGCCTGTGACGGGGTATATATGGACGAGTTGAATGCACAGGAACAGGCTAAGTATATAGGTTGGCAAGGTGCTTTTTATAACGTAGCCAAGATTATCGGTACAGGTCTGCTGGTTTATCTGGCCGGTTTCTTGAAAGATGAATACGAAGGTCCTGCCGAAGATGCGGTACTCTATTCCTGGACGGTCATTATGATTGTCCTCGGAGGAGTGATGTTCGCTTTGGGACTTTATCATACCCGTATGCTGCCTTCGGGCAAGCATGCCCATTCGGTCACCTCTTTTTCGCAGAGTATGGCCGAGTTATGGAATGTCATCCGGAACTTCTTTACTAAAAAGCATATCGTTTATTACATCTGCTTTATTATTTTATATCGTTTTGCCGAAGGGTTTGTGATGAAAATTGTACCTTTGTTCCTGAAAGCCGGTCGTGATGTGGGCGGTTTGGGATTGACAGAACAGGAGATTGGCATTTATTACGGAACCTTCGGAGCGGCAGCTTTCGTACTCGGTTCATTGCTGGGCGGATATTATATTTCCGCACGTGGATTGAAAAAGACTTTGTTCTCCTTGTGTTGTGTATTCAATCTGCCTTTTATGGCTTACACGCTGCTTGCCATTTTCCAACCGCAGAGTGCGCCTCTTATCGGCGGAGCCATTGTGCTGGAGTATTTCGGATATGGCTTCGGCTTTGTGGGACTTACCTTGTTCATGATGCAACAGGTGGCTGCCGGCCCTCATCAGATGGCGCATTATGCTTTTGCATCGGGTATCATGAACCTGGGTGTCATGTTGCCCGGTATGATGTCCGGATATGTCAGCGACTGGCTGGGCTATAAACTGTTTTTCATCTTTGTGCTGGTGGCTGCCATTCCGGCATTCCTGATGACTTGGTTTGTACCCTTCACGCACGAAGACAAGAAATAGAGAAAAACTATTAACCTAACAAAAAAGAGAATATGAGTGAATTGAAGATTGCGGGCAATCCGTTGCCCGGTATGCCGTGGGAGGAACGTCCCGAAGGTTGTAAAAATGTAATGTGGAGATGTAGCGCGAATCCCATCATTCCCCGTGATTTGCTGCCTACATCCAATAGTATATTCAATAGTGCGGTAGTACCTTTCGGCGAAGGGTATGCCGGAGTGTTCCGTTGTGATGATACAAACCGCCGGATGGCGCTCCATGTGGGATTCAGCAAGGACGCCGTTCATTGGGACATCAATCCGGAGAAGTTGCAGTTCCAGTGTGATATTCCTGAGATTGGTGAATGGGTGTACGGTTATGACCCGCGTGTCTGCTTTATCGACGACCGTTACTATGTGACCTGGTGTAACGGATATAAGGGCCAGCCCACCATCGGCGTGGCATGGACTACGGATTTCAAGACATTCCATCAGGTGGAGAATGCTTTCCTGCCTTTCAACCGTAATGGCGTGCTGTTTCCCCGCAAGATCAATGGTAAGTTTGCCATGTTGAGCCGTCCCAGTGACAACGGGCATACTCCTTTCGGAGATATTTATTATAGCGAGTCGCCCGACTTGGAGTTTTGGGGACACCATCGTCACGTCATGTCACCCGCGCCTTTTGAAGTAAGTGCATGGCAGTGCCTGAAGATTGGCGCCGGCCCCATTCCCATCGAAACCAGTGAGGGCTGGTTGCTGTTCTATCACGGTGTGCTTCGTTCCTGCAACGGTTATGTCTATGCCTTTGGATCGGCATTGCTTGACTTGGACGAGCCGTGGAAGGTGAAATTCCGTTCGGGACCTTATCTTATCTCTCCGCGTGAACCTTACGAATGCATGGGTGATGTGCCCAATGTATGCTTCCCTTGTGCGGCTTTGCATGATCCGGCAACGGGACGGGTGGCCGTTTATTATGGTTGTGCCGACACGGTGACCGGTCTGGCATTCGGTTATATTCCCGAAATTATAGAATTTACCAAACGTACTTCTATTATTTAAGCACCGTTTGTGCTGTTCTCATTCGAAAACAGAGGATGTGTCCTGTGGCTGTCACTTCGGTCCGGACACATCCTCTTTGTCTTTTTCCGGGAAAGGGAACTGTCTGGTTATAAAGCGGCTTTTAAGTGCTGTCTTCTCTTTGGCTAAGCGTTTTCTTCCGGATGATTAAGGGCTTTTATACTGAAACCTTCTACAGTCCATTGCAATGGACTGTAGAGTCTGCCGTAATGGACTGTACGGTCTGCTACAGTGGACTGTACGGTCTGCATCGGAAGACTATAGAAGATAATAGGAATAAAGACCTTAGTTGTATGGAGAAAAAGGCTTATGTTTGCTGTTGAAAGAGGTTAGGTTCCGATACGGAAAGACATCAGACCGGTATACCGGCAAATTATTCACAGGCAGTCCTCTGCCTCTCGATTTTTCTCTTTATCTTTGCCGGAAAAATAAAGCAGTCCATGAAACGACCCAACGTACTTAATTTAACCTGCCCTGCCATCCCCGTAGTTCGGATCGGTTTTGTCGGATTAGGAAACAGGGGCATTCTTGCACTTGAGAGATATATGCACCTGGAAGGCATTGAGGTGAAAGCGCTTTGTGATTTGCGGAAAGAGAATATAGAGCGTGCAGAGCATATCTTACGGGAGTTCGGCCGTCCCGAAGCCGAGAACTATTCGGAAGAAGGGATGTGGCGCAAGATGTGCGAATGCAAGGAGATAGACCTCATTTATATTTGTACGGACTGGCTGACTCATACTGATATTGCCGTTTATGCCTTGCAGCAGGGCCGTCACGTGGCGTTGGAGGTTCCTGCCGCCATGAGTGTGGCCGATTGCTGGCGTTTGGTGGATACAGCCGAAGAAACCCGCCGTCACTGCATGATGCTGGAGAACTGTTGTTACGATGCATTTGCCCTGACTACATTGAACATGGTGCAGCAGGGGGTGTTGGGCGAAATTACTCATGCCGAGGGATCATACATCCATGACTTGCGCAAGCATTATTTTGCAGACGAAAAAGCGGGTGGGTATCACAATCACTGGATAAAGCTTTACAGCCAGCAGCATACGGGGAATCCTTATCCTACTCACGGCTTGGGTCCTGTCTGCCAATGGATGAATATTCATCGGGGAGACCGTATGGAGTATCTGGTTTCCATGTCCTCGCGTCAGGCCGGTCTGTCTGCTTATGCCGGACAGGTGTTTGGTGCATCCTCCGAAGAAGCGGCGCAGAGTTATGAGATGGGGGATGTGAATACCACGCTGATTCATACCGCAAAAGGAAGAACTATCTTGTTGCAATATGATGTGACCACTCCTCGCCCGTACAGCCGCCATCAGACGGTGTGCGGCACGAAGGGATTCATGCAGAAATATCCTGTTCCCTGTCTTCTGCTCGATGAATATGGCAAGGAACCTTTGTCCGGTGAGCAGTTTGAGCGGATGATGGAGCAGTATAAACATCCTTTTACGGCAGTTATCGGCGAGGAGGCGCGGCGGAAGAATATGCCGAATGAGATGAATTATATCATGGACTACCGGCTTATTCATTGTTTGAGGAACGGTTTGCCGTTGGATCAGGATGTGTATGACGCTGCCGAATGGTCTTGCATTACGGAACTGAGCGAGCGCTCCGTGCGACAGGGCAGTGTACCGGTGGAGATTCCCGATTTCACACGAGGGAACTGGAAAGAGAGATAGTGCTGTCAGCTCTTTAGCACAGGGGGGATAAACCGAATGGTTCTCACCTGAAGATGAAAAGAACGCTGATATGTTAATCTCCAGGTGAAAATACAGGCTTGTTTATTGAACTCCCATTGATGTTATCGTTTCTTGTCTTGTGGTGTTTCCACTATTATTTTTCCTTCTTTCATGGTGAACTGTGCGATTTTCAAATCATTCAAGGCGTCCAGTACGGTATTCACCGGGAGTTGGCGGTTGATATGGAAATAGATGCGTTCGTCCAGTAACGGACGTGAACGGAATACGATGCTGATGTTATACCATGAACCTATATCTTGCATGACTTGCCTCAAGTCGGTATTGTCAAAAGAAAATTCATTCTCCGCCCATCCTTTTCTCTTCTCCGTATCAACTCTTTTCAATTGGAGTTTTCCTTGTTTATCCAAGGATATTTGTTCCCCCGGGTGCATTTCCTTACTTTGATTGCGCTTGGTATGACTTACATTCACTCGTCCTTGATAGAGGATGACATCCGGCGAGTAACGGGGATAGGCTTTCACATCGAACACCGTTCCCAGTACTCGTGTTTGTAGTTGCTCGGTGCATACTATAAAGGGGCGGGAAGCGTCTTTGGCTACTTCAAAACGGGCCTCTCCGCTTAGTTTGACACTGCGAATGGTATCTGTAAACTCCTTTAGATACTCCAGACGGCTGTTTGCGCTGAGCAATACCTTGCTTCCGTCGCTTAATTGAACGGAGGTAATGGTAGCGGGCGGGGTGCTTACAATTATCCTTTTCCCTTCTTCCCGAAAAGTAATTTCCTCAGGAACTTCCAGTGAAGTGAAGACTTCCACTTCCTGCGGCTCAGGTTGTAGTAAAGGCTGGAATACAAGTACCAAGGCGATGACAGCGGCGGCTATACCTGGTATCGTTATTCGTCGGATAGATTGGTGTCTGATACGGTGACGACGGATGAATGTCTGCCAGGCTTTCCGGGTTTCGTCTGCGGTGGGAATATCCCCCAATGCTTCACCAAAGAGTTGTTCCAATTGATGGTCATTCCAAGTTCCGTTTTGGGGGGAGTCTTGGTTATGGGGATTCTTTCCGTTGTCCGGATGGATGTGGTCATTTGTTGAAAACTCCTTTTTCATTGTTTATCCTCCTTTTTCAGTATCGCTTCGCGCAGAGTCCGCAATGCTTTTGATATATGTTTTTTCACGGTGTCGGGGCTGATTCCCAATTCGTCGGCTACCTGTTGATATGTTTTTTTCTCCCAATAGCAGCTTCGCAAGATGGTGCAAGTCGGTTCGGGCAAACTGCGGGCTATGTTTTCCGCTTGCTGCAACAGTGCCTCGTGTGCGCGGTAACCCTGATTCATTTCCGCACGGGTGGCTTCGATGAGGCGGTCTATGTGTTGCTGTTCCACATTCAAATGCTTCAAGCGGTTGAGGCATCCGTTACGCACGGTGGCATAGAGCCAGGCGCTACGGGTGTTTTCCTTTAGTTGGTCGAACTCCTTCCAGGCTTGTTCCATGGTTTCGCTTACTATGTCCTTGGCTTCTTCCGTATTGCTCATCAGGGTGGTAGCAAAGCGGACGAGGCGTGGGTACATTTCTGCGAACAGTCGTTCGAAGTGCTCTTCTTTATGGTTTCTTCTCCTGAATAAAATCTGCATGTTTCCTTGTCTTCCGTGAACAAAGGTACGGAAATTTCCTTTTCTCCGCTGGGGTTACAGACGATTCTTTTCGCTTTGTCCGGCTCCGGTTCCTTTATATTTGCTCTTGGTGGCATTGAATTTATAGGATACTTGGAGGCCGAAGCGTTGGAAATCCCGGTAAATCCGATTTTCCATATAGGCATCTATGCCGTATAAATCAAAATGGAAATACCCTGTTCTAAGAATATCATTGGCGGTGAATGTTATGGTGAGTGTCTCTTTTAAAAAGGATTTGGAAAGGCGTGCATTGATTTGTCCTTCCGTGCGCGTTACAAAAAATCCTTGCCGGGAAGCGGTGGAGAGATATCCTTCCATATTGAAGAACCAGCCTTTGGGAAGGTTGAAGTTGTTGTCCAGACTGATATAGAAACGGGGTTGGTTCCGGTGTTCGGTGATTCCTATTTTATTCGCATTCATGTCCAAAAAAGCCATATTCACATTGAGTTGTGGTTCCCAACACCCCAGTTTGGGAGAGGCGTTGAAACTAATGCCGTAATTATGGGTTGTAGGAATGGTCTGTGTGGCAAATAAGAGGACGCCCGGATGTGTATCTTCCTTGTAGGGCATAATTATATTGGTATACATATTGAGAATACGGCTGAAATAGGCTGAGAAATAGAGCCAATTCCAAGAGGCGCCGGCCGAAAAGCGATGCGTCTTTTGGGTTTTCAGCAAAGGGTTTCCTTGAGAATACTCATATTTGCTGCGATAGCGGATGGAATTGGTCAATAGGCTATAATCGGGGTTATTTTTACGTAACCGGTAAGAGAGGCTGAAACTTTTGCCATTGTGTGACCAACTGGCGGCCAATACAGGAATAATATCATTATAGGTAGGGCTTTGTGCATCTATCCTTATCCCTTTTTCATAATAATCTGTTTGTTGATGTTCATAACGTATTCCCATATTCAGTTTCCAATGGCGGATGGATCTTGAATAGTCAGCAAATGCGGCATATACGGATTGTTTGATGTGGTCGTCGGCATCAGCAGAGAAACCGTTTTGGGTAAAGATATCATGGCGGTTGGTAAAAGTTTCTTCCGTACCGAATGAAAAACGTCCGTTCCATAAAGGGGCACTGACTACCAGCTTGGCGGCATAGAGGGAGCTGCGCATACGACTGTCTGCTTGCACGGTTGCATCGTCATTATTCATGGCGTTCTGGTCGGAATGCGAGCGTTTGAACAGGTAATCGGCGTTGAAGTCAATATTCCATTTGCCCAGTTCTCCTGCGTAGTAGGCGTTTGCCGCGTGATCCCAACCTGTATGTATTTGTTCTGCTGTAGTAAAGTTTATCCGGTCGGTTTCTTCATCGTTACGTCTGGTGACGGTTTTACCGGATGAATTTCTGTCTGCATTCCCTATTCCGGTTTCGGGCATATAGCGCAGACCGAAAGAATGGTGTTCATCCGGTTCATAATTGAATCCCAGCTCACCGGAAAAACGTTGGCTCTTATGGGTCTGCACATCATTTTTGTTGGTTTGCCAAATGGCGGAACCCTTGATGCGGTTCATATTTGTGGTTTTTCCATACGAGTTTTGCTGTGCCATATATCCCTTTACAAAGAGATCCAGACCGCCGGTGCGATAATTTAATGCCATATATTCGTTGGCGTTGGCGGAATGTCCTTGTGAATAAGTCGTATTGAAGTGGCCGCTCAACCCTTGTCCGCGCCGGCGGATGGTGCGGAGGCGGATGACGGCTGCTACGTCCGAGGCATATTCGGCTCCGGGAGTGGTGATGACTTCTGCGGATAAGATTTCGTTGGCCCGGATACGGTCCAGTTCTGTCATGTCACGTACTTTCTTATTATTTATATAGATTACAGGAGAACCGCATCCCATTACATTGTATTCGCCGTTATGGCCGGTGACGAAAGGAAGATGGGGCAACATTTCTGCGGCAGACCCCATTCGGGCTAGGGAAGTTCCTGCCACGTTGGCTTTTAGTCCGTTGGGACCCACTTCTATCATGGGGCGTCGGGCGCTGATGGTTACTTCCTGCATCAGTTGGGTGTCGGGAAGCAGGTGAAACGTAAGAGTAGGGTGGTAAGGTTGCACTTCCGTCTTATAGCCTATATAAGAAACCCGTATCAAGTAAGGTATCCCTTCTTCCGCTATCATCAGGAAACTTCCGTCTTCACGGGTGACACATCCGTTTACAAAGGTGGAGTCGCCGGGAGTCAATAAGAGTACATTGGAGTAGGGCAGCGGTTCATTCTTTTCATTGGTTACTTGTCCTCGTATTTCGGTAATGCGTATGTCTCTTCCCTTTTTCTGTATGGCGAAGTATTCTTCCCGTTCTTTACAAATGAAAGGAATGCCGTTCAGGACAGTGCCGATGGCTTCAAGTTCGGTCTTTTGCCGGATGGAGGCTGTAACCCGGTAGCTTTCTGTTTCGTTATAGGAGAAGATAATATTCTTTCCGCCTTCCTTTTCGATTAGTTTAAGGGCGGCGGGAAGTGGTTTGTCCTTTAATTCTATAGAGAATTGCCGGGGTGTTTGTGAATGAAGCGGAAGGATGATGCTGAATAATACGGTCATGATCCACGCTGTTTTCAAATAGCCGTCTGGTCTCATTTTACTAGTGTTTAATTGTTCTTTATGAGTAATACAACCGAGGTTTGTAATCGGGTACGGTAAAATAAGGAAAAAGATTCGATGGGTTGTCGGAATGGATTCCCGTGGTTGGTTCATGCGAAGGGAACGGATATAACTTTATGGTAAGCGTCTCCGCGATTCTATCTTGTCGCCCATTTTTCATTCTTATATTTTTGCCATGTATAAAAATGAATCATTATGGATTTAGCAGAAAATCGATTTGGAAAAACCTGGAAACATTTCCTTGAA
>SKER01000236.1_pt1 | contig 72650 bp, 66 predicted proteins | sample 4826961 | NCBI WGS metagenome assembly SKER01 (sample SAMN11008804, study PRJNA524170) | human gut metagenome | biome: Human fecal sample; material: Feces; isolation source: fecal sample from pouch patient p47 | host: Homo sapiens | place: Israel: Tel-Aviv | collected 2016-11-16
TCAATTCGTTCGTCAACGGGCGTACCGTGTCTATCACGCGTGACAACAAAGAAGATGTGGCGCATTTCGGCAAGGAAGTCAGTCTCTACATCTATGACCGCAAGGAAATCGCGGGCGGCAAAAGCACCTACCAAATCGTTCAGCAACCGGTCTATCCAGCCAAGAACACGATGTTGAGCTCGCGGCGCGGCGACCTCGTGCTCCTCATCAATGGCATGCCATTGATCCATATCGAGCTCAAGAAAAGCGGCATACCCGTCAGCCAAGCGACCAATCAGATCGAAAAATACGCGCACGAAGGCGTGTTCACCGGCCTGTTCCGTCTCGTGCAGATCTTCGTGGCCATGACCCCCGACGACGCCGTCTACTTCGCCAATCCCGGCGCGGACAAATTCAATCCAAGCTATTACTTCCATTGGGCGGACTACAACAACGAGCCTATCTGTGGCGGGCAACACCCAGGCAAAGACGAATGGAAGCTGTTCATCGGAGGCACTTCCGGCACCGCCGGCCTGCTGTCCATTCCCATGGCGCATCAGCTCATCGGCTTCTACACCATCGCCGACTCGGCGGACGGATGCCTTAAGGTGCTGCGCAGCTACCAGTACCTCGCGGCAAACGCCATCTCCGATGTGGTGAGGAAATGTGATTGGGAACAGCGACCCTCCATGCCTGGACGACCCGGCGGCTATGTGTGGCACACCACCGGTTCAGGCAAGACCATGACCAGCTTCAAATCGGCTCAGCTCATTGCTGACTCGCATGACGCCGACAAGGTCGTGTTCCTCATGGACCGAATCGAACTGGGCACCCAATCGTTGAAGGAATACCGTAGCTTCGCCGATAGCGAGACGGAAGTGCAGGGCACGGAGAACACCGGCGTATTGCGGGATAAACTCAACAGCACCGATGTCAACGACACTCTGATTGTCACCTCTATCCAGAAGATGAGCAACGTGAAAGCAGGGGGGCGGGGCGTCACCCAGACATGGCTGGATCAACTTGCTGCACGACGCATCGTCTTCATCGTGGACGAATGCCATCGCTCCACCTTCGGCGACATGTTGCAAGTCATCCGCCGTTCCTTCCCCAACGCGCTGTTCTTCGGATTCACAGGCACACCCATTCTGGGCGAAAACCAGAAGAAGAACTCCACCACCGCCATGGTGTTCGGTCGTTGCCTGCACCGATACAGCATCGTCGACGGCATCCGTGACCATAATGTGCTCGGATTCGATCCGTACATGGTGACCACGTACAAGGATTCCGATGTTAGACGTGTGGTAGCTCTTGACAAGGCGAAAGCTGAGAGTACGGAAGATGTACTTGCTGACCCCATTAAAGCTAAGGTGTTTCAGCATTACATGGATAAATCCGAGGTCCCTATGGGGCCGATGGTTGATGGCGCTGGAAACCGTATCAGTGGAATCGAGGATTTCCTTGGACGAGACCAATATGGCATCGACTCCCCGCATCCGAACATGGTGGTCTCGGACATTCTCGAACAGTTCCCGGTGCTCAGCCACGCGGGCAAATTCCATGCGATGCTCGCTACCACCTCCATTCCAGAAGCCGTCAACTATTATTACCTGTTTAAGCAGCAAGCACCTAAGTTGCATGTAACGGCGTTGTTTGATCCCAACATCGACAACAACGAAGGAGCAACGGACAAAGAAGATGCGCTGACTGAAATCATCACCGATTACAACGAGGCGTTCGGCAAAGAGTTCATCATCCCCACATGGCCGGCGATGAAGAAAGATATTTCGTCGCGACTATCGCATAAGAGTCCGTACGGCGGCATAGCAGCAAACCGCAGTCAGCAGCTCGATTTGCTCATCGTCGTGGACCAGATGCTCACCGGATTTGACTCAAAATGGGTGAATACGCTGTATCTCGACAAGATCATCGACTACGAAAGCATCATCCAGGCGTTCAGCCGCACGAATCGCCTGTTCGGGCCGGACAAGCCGTTCGGAGTCATCCGCTACTACCGCAAGCCGCACACCATGTACGGCTTCATCGAAGCGGCGGTGAAACTGTACTCCGGCGACAGGCCGCTTGATTTGTTCGTGCAGAAACTGCCCGCGAACGTGAAATCCATGGATACACGGTACTTGGAGATTCTCGACGTGTTCACGGATAACGGGGAATCGGACCTCATGCAGCTGCCGGAATCGGTGGAGGCCAGACGCAAGTTCGCCAAGGAGTTCGTAGAGCTGAATCGTTACCTTGAAGCGGCGAAAGTGCAGGGTTTCGACTGGAACACCACGGAATACAAGGTCGATGGCACGGATGCCGACGATGCGGATGAGAACGATGGCGGGAACGGCGAACCTGATATCGTGCGTCCCCAAATTGACGAACGCACATATCTGATTCTCGCCCAGCGGTATAAGGAGCTGTTCGATGATGACAGCTGCGCCGGAGAACCGGACGATGACGGGAGACGTGACCCCGAAGCGCCTTATGAGCTGGAAGGGTATCTCACCGAAATCGACACCGGACTGATCGACACCGACTACATGAATGCCAACTTCGTCAAATGGCTCAAGGCACTCAAGGAGGACAGTCCGGAGTTGGCGGAGATGTCCGCACAGCTGCACCGATCCTTCGCTGCGCTTTCGAGGGACGAACAACGACTTGCTGAGCTGTTCCTGCATGATGTGGAGCGTGGCGATGTGGAAGTCGAGGAAGGCATGACGCTGCGGGACTACATCACGCGCTATGCCAAACGAGAGAAAGATGAGCAGATCGACAAGCTCGTGGATCATCTCGGCGTTGACAGGTCGTTGCTTGAAGAACTCACCGTCAGATATATCAATGAGAAAAGTCTGAACGCATTCGGCCGATTCGACGCCTTGCGTGACACCATCGACGTGCCACGGGCGAAATCGTTCTTCGAGCGATGCATGAATGTGACGCTGCCGAATTTCAAAGTGAAAGTACAGGCGTCGAAACTGTTGAAACAGTTCGTGCTCGAAGGCGGGTTCGACATCGACGAGGAGGTCTCGCACTGGCGATTCGCCCTCTGACGGTTTTGTAACGCTGTACGGTGCCACTCCTGCTGGTGCTTGTGTATGTTTGGCCGCTCGACCGGAGAGCCGCCACGGGAATGTATCACAACGCTGATAGTCTGGCAGACAGTCGAAACCGCACGAATATGCCCATTCTCCAAGGAGTATCGCATGGCTGAAAACACCGAATACCTCGCCCTGTGGGGCGGCCGCTTCACTTCCGGACCGTCGCCCGAGCTGGCCCGTCTGTCGAAATCCACGCAGTTCGACTGGCGACTCGCCGATGACGACATCGCCGGTTCCCGCGCCCACGCGCGCGCCCTCGGCCGCGCAGGCCTGCTGACCGCCGATGAGCTCAGCCGCATGGAAGCCTCGCTTGACGAGCTGCAGCGCCGCGTCGACTCCGGTGCGTTTGCGCCCATCGAAGACGACGAGGACGAGGCCACCGCGCTGGAGCGCGGCCTGCTGGAGATCGCAGGCGACGAGCTCGGCGGCAAACTGCGCGCCGGCCGTTCCCGCAACGATCAGATCGCCTGCCTGATCCGCATGTGGCTGCGCCGCCACTCCCGCGTCATCGCAGGTCAGCTGCTTTCCCTCGCATCCGCGCTGATCGACCAGTCGGTCAAGGCCGGCGGCACCGTCATGCCTGGCCGCACCCACATGCAGCACGCCCAGCCCGTGCTGCTCGCGCATCAGCTCATGGCACACGTGTGGCCGCTGCTGCGTGACGTGCAGCGACTCGTGGATTGGGACAAGCGCATCGACGCCAGCCCGTACGGCTCCGGGGCGCTCGCCGGCAACACGCTCGGACTGGAGCCGGTCGCGGTCGCCCGAGAACTCGGTTTCGGCAAGGTCACCGAGAACTCCATCGACGGCACCGCCTCGCGCGATCTGGTGGCCGAATTCGCGTTCGTCGCCGCCATGGCCGGCGTCGACATCTCGCGTCTGAGCGAGGAGATCATCATCTGGAACACCCAGGAATTCGCGTTCGTGCGTCTCGATGACGCCTACTCCACCGGCTCCTCGATCATGCCGCAGAAGAAGAACCCCGACATCGCCGAGCTCGCCCGCGGCAAGTCCGGCCGTCTCATCGGCGACCTGACAGGCCTGCTCGCCACGCTCAAGGGCCTGCCCACCGCGTACGCCCGCGACCTGCAGGAAGACAAGGAGGCGGTCTTCGACCAGGTCGATACGCTGGAGGTGCTGCTGCCCGCCTTCACCGGTATGATCGCCACCATGAGCTTCGACCACGACCGTCTTGCGGCCGAAGCGCCGACCGGATTCGCGCTCGCCACGGACATCGCCGAATGGCTCGTCAAGAATGGTGTGCCGTTCCGTCACGCGCATGAGCTTTCCGGTGCATGCGTCAAGCTCGCCGAAGGCCGTGGCCAGGAGCTGTGGGATCTCACGGATGACGATTTCATCGGGATCTTCCGTGACTTCCTGCCCGCCGACAAGGCCCCGCAGGTGCGTGAGGTGCTGTCCACCGAAGGCTCTGTGTCCGCCCGCAACGGCAAGGGCGGCACGTCGCCGGCCCGTGTACGTGAACAGATCGCCTGCGCCAAGGCCACCGTCGACGCGCTGCGCGTGTTCGCCAACTCCGTGAGCGATGGTCCGGCCTACAAGTCCCCGAAGTCCCTGCGTTCCGTCACCGACTGACCGCCTCCACATCCCCGCCAGCGCGCGCGGGCTCATCCTGAAGGATGAACCCGCGTGACAGGAGTCTGACCTAGAATCATGACTGGAAGAGACACAGACATACGGAAGACGGATTCGGGCGAAGGGAAACAGTGTGCTGACGCGCAATCAGATTCGGTCGTTGGTCAACGAGCATGGGCACGACATCATCGTCCATGATCATATGCAGCATATCGAGCGCGGATGCTACCAGCATGGAGCGGTGACGACATTCGCGCATTCTATCCGCGTGGCGTGCCTCGCCGTGTGGATGGCCGACCGCCTGCATCTGTGGGACAAGGTCGATCTGCAGTCGCTGGTCCGCGCGGCTCTGCTGCACGATTACTTCCTGTATGACTGGCATGACTGGGATGACGGCGCCCATAGGCTGCACGGGTTCACGCACGGGCAGGCTGCACTGCGCAACGCAGTGCGTGACTTCCGCCTCAACGCGATCGAACGTGACAGCATCGCATGCCACATGTTCCCCATGACGCTCAAGCCGCCGAGCTACATCGAAGGCTATCTGGTCACCATGGCCGACAAGATCAGTGCCACACGGGAGACCTTCTCCCTGGAGCGGTTCTCCAAGCCGCAACTGGAGTCCGGTAAACCCCTCGCCGCAATCGAAAGCGGAGCATCCGCAGCGTCCGCGCACGACGGGCGGCACAAGCCTCACGGAGCCGGGAGGTGCTGGCCTGATGCTGTTCGTGGAAAAACTGTTCCTGTGGTTCCTGCTCTACAGCTTCTGCGGATGGGTGTACGAGTCCATTCTCGTGTCCATCCTGGAGCGCCGGCCAGTCAACCGCGGATTCCTCAACGGCCCGTTGTGCCCGATTTACGGTGCGGGCGCAGTCGGCGCCGTCGTGGTGCTGGGACAGGTGCACAATCCCTTGGTGGTGTTCCTGTTTTCGATGGTCGGTGCCAGCATACTGGAATACGTCACATCCTGGGTCATGGAGGCGCTGTTTCATGCCCGCTGGTGGGACTACTCCGACTACAAATTCAATCTTAACGGGCGCATCTGCCTGCTGGGGGCGTTCGTGTTCGGCGTGGGCGGCGTGCTCATCACGTCGGTGATCCAGCCGCAGGTTGCAGGTGTCACCGACCGGCTGCCGCTGCCCGCCATCCACTGGCTGTGCGGGGTGCTGTTCGTGCTCACGCTGATCGACCTCGTCGTCACGGTGTGCGGCATCATGCATTTCGAGAACAGTCTCGACAATCTCATGGCCGCCATGACGCATTACGGAGACGCCATGAAGGTCGCCGTCAGCGATGTCACCGGCAAGATGAGCGAATCGTGGAAATCCGGCAAGGATATGTCGTTCGACTTCATGATGCGGGTCAGGGATGCGGCGATGTCCATCTTCAACCGTCAGCAGCGTCGAATGATCGCCTCGTTCCCGAAACTGCGCACCGAACGCAACAACGATGTGCTGGAGCAGCTGCGCCGGATTCTCGAAAGCCTGTACCGTCACTGACGGCCGGATTCAAGCGGCGAACCGGGGAGCATTCCCCGACGTTTCGCGGGCAGCCGTCCTGGCGCATGCTGTCGATATGTTCTGCGAGACTGATAGATGCACAATGCCCAGAATTTGATAGGGAGTACCAATATCCATGGCTCACGTCACCGATTTCAAAGAGGCCGGATTCGATTCCGTCCTTGAAGAACTGGAATGGCGCGGGTTGATTTCCCAGTCCACCGACAGGAAACAACTCGCCGAAGCGTTGAACGGGGAGCCGGTCACCTATTATTGCGGCTTCGACCCGACCGCGGCGTCGCTGCATATCGGCAATCTCGTGCAGCTGATCAACATGCGTCACCTTCAGGCCGCCGGGCATCATCCGATCGCCTTGGTCGGCGGCGCGACCGGTCTGATTGGCGACCCCCGCCAGTCGGGCGAGCGCACCCTCAACCCGAAGGACGTCGTCGCCGGCTGGGCCGAACGGCTCAAGCGGCAGATCGGCGGCATTCTGGAAACCTACGGCGACAATCCGGTGCGTTTCGTCTCCAATTACGACTGGACCGCGCAGATGTCCGTCATCGACTTCCTGCGCGACGTCGGCAAGAACTTCCGACTCGGCACCATGCTGGCCAAGGACACGGTCGCGCGTCGTCTGAACTCCGAGGAGGGCATCTCTTTCACGGAATTCAGCTACCAGGTGCTGCAGGGCAACGACTTCCTTCACCTGTTCGACGAGTACGGCTGCACGCTGGAAATCGGCGGATCCGACCAGTGGGGCAACCTGACCTCCGGCATGGACCTGATTCGCAAGGTGCGCGGCGTCACGGTGAACGTGTTCACCAGCCCGATCATCACCGACGCCACCGGAAAGAAATTCGGCAAATCCGAAGGCAACGCGGTGTGGCTCGATGCCACCATGCTCAGCCCGTACCGGTTCTACCAGTTCTGGTTCAACCGCCCCGACGTCGAGATGGAAGGCCTGCTCAAGGCGTTCACGTTCCTGCCAAAGGCCGAGATCGAACGACTCGCCGAAGAATCGCGCACCAATCCCGGCGCACGCGAAGCCCAGCGCACCCTCGCATGGGAAGTGACCAGCTTCGTGCATGGCGAGGCCGCGACGCAGGCGGCGATCGACGCGTCCGCAGCCCTGTTCGGGCGCGGCGGCGACCTTGCCTCCATCGACGAGGACACGCTTGAAGCCGCCATCGACGGACTCAAGATAGAGGACGAGTCCGGTGCCAAGACGTTCGCGTCCGTCGGCATCGACGACCGCATCACCGAGGCCGGGATGAAGGCAGGCCTGTTCAAGTCTATTTCCGAGGCCCGCAAGACTATCAAGTCCGGTGGCGTGTATCTGAACAACAACCGTGTGACCGACGAAGAGCAGACGTTGGGCCAGGACGATTTCCTGCACGGTCGTTTCGCGCTCATCCGCCGCGGCAAGAAGGCGCTCGGCGTCGTCGAGAAGCACTGATTCATTCCTGCTCCCACTGGCGGGGAGCTGCCGGCCAGGGCCGGCTGGGGTGGTTGCGCCGGCATGGAGACCATCCCGCTCATCGTGACATCGCATCGCAACAACAGACTTTGCATTAAGAAAGGCATACACGTATGGCAGAAGAACAGGGTCGCTCCGGCGGCAAATCATACGGCAACCGCGGTTACGGCTCCGGACGTTCCGGCGGTTACCGCAAGTCGGGCGGTTACCGCAAGGACGGCGACCGCGGCGGATTCCGGCGCGACGGCGAGCATGGCGGATACCGCGGCAAGGGCGGTTTCCACAAGGATGGGGAGCGCCGTGACTTCCACAAGGGTGGTTTCCGCAAGGATGGTTTCCGCAAGGATGGTGATCGTGGTGGTTTCCGTCGCGATGACCGTCGTGATGGTGACCGTCCGTTCCGTCGTGATGGTGAGCGCGGTGGTTTCCGTCGTGACGACCGTCGTGATGGTGATCGTCGTGATTTCCATCGTGGTCCGCGTCGTGACGGTGATCAGGGCGGGTTCCGCCGGGATGGCGGTTTCCGCAAGGATGGGGAGCGCCGTGACTTCCACAAGGGTGGTTTCCGCAAGGATGGTGATCGTGGTGGTTTCCGTCGCGATGACCGCCGCGGCGGCGACAACCCGCGTTACCGTCGCGATGACCGCCGTGACTTCCATCGTGATGGCGATCGTCCGCGCTATCAGCGCGATGACCGCCGCGACGGCGAGCGTCGCGAGTTCTCCGCCGAGGAGAAGCGCGAATATCGGGAGCAGAAGCGTCAGGACTATATGAACGGTCCCCGTCGCAATTCCGACGGCACGGTAAGCTACCCTTCGCAGAACCCCTATACGGATCGTCGTCCGAACGAGCCGAAGATGCCCAAGGGCATGGAATGGTCCATGCTGTCCAAGGAAGAGCGTGAACGCCTGCGCGGCCTGTCCAAGGAGCACGCCGAGAACATCGGCCTGCACATCCTCGCCGCCTATGCGCTGGAGGAGAAGGATCCCGAACTGGCCCTCGCCCACGCCAAGTGGGTTGCTCATCAGGCGTCGCGCATCGATTTCTCCCGTGAGACGCTTGCCTTCATCGCGTACCGTCAGGGCGATTACAAGCTCGCCCTGCGTGAGTTCCGCACCGCGTACCGCATGAACGGCTTCCTCGACTACCTGCCGTTCATCGCCGACTGCGAACGCGGCAACGGCGATCCCAAGAAGGCCATCGAAGTGGTGCGCTCCGACGATGCCAAGGCGTTGCATGGCGAGGCGAAGGCCGAGATGTTCCTGGTCTATGCCGGTGCCCTCGCCGACCTCAAGATGTGGGACAAGGCCATCGAGATCGTCCACACGCTCGGACGTTCCAAAGGGCTGCCGGGCGAATACCGCATGCGTGCCGTGCAGGCCGAGCAGTACTTCCTCGACGAGTGCGGCCGTACCGAGGAGGCCGCCGCATTGGACGACCTGCTCGACCGTCTCGAAACCCAGTACGCCGAAGCCGATGAGGACGAGACCGTGGACGACGTGATTATCGATCACGACATGGAGCACTTCACCGATGACGAGCTCGACATGCTCGGCATCAGCGAGGACGACGCCCAGTTCGCGCCCGACGACTACGACGACATGTACGGCGGCTCCGAAGACGGATACGGCGACGAGTCGGACGATGCCGAATCGGATGACTCCGATGACTCAGCCGATGCCGAAGCCGGCCAGAACCCCGATGCCGAAGACGAGGCGTCCCTTGACGGCCCGCTGGCCGACGAGGAGGAGCTGACGGCCAAGGAGACCGAAGAAGGCGCCGAATCCTTCACCGACCCCGCCGACCAGAACGCCGATGACACCGGCGAAGCCGCTGATGAAGCCGAGGACGCGGAACCCGCCGAAGCCGACGATGCACAGACGGACGAAGCGGAAGCTTTGGATGCCGCCGAACCGGCTGCGGAAGCGCAGGACGAGTGACGCGCATGAACGCCATGCTCAAATCCACCGACCGTCCCATATCTCAGACGTACCGGCTGGCGCTGCTCGATCTGGACGGCGTCGTCTACCGGGGCAAGAACCCGGTGGAACACGCCGCCGATTCCATCAGGGCGGCGCAGCGTGCGGGAATGCAGGTGGAATACACCACCAACAACTCCTCCCGTTTCCAGCGCGTCGTCGCCGAGCAGCTTCGAGGCTTCGGCCTTGACGTCGAACCGCGGCAGGTCATCACCTCGTCCGTGGTGGCCGCCCGCATGGTGGCCCGGCACGTTCCGGCCGGAGCGCGCATCCTCGTGCTGGGTGCCGAGCATCTGCGCGAGGAAGTGGCCGGTCAGGGACTCACCGTGGTAGACCATGCCGAGGACACCCCGGAGGCGGTCATCCAGGGATGGTATCCGGACATGACGTGGCAGCAGATGGCGGAGGTCTCGTACGCGGTGGAGCGGGGTGCGCTGTATCTCGTCACCAACCGCGACTTGACCATTCCCCGCGAGCTCGGCATCGCGCCGGGATGCGGTTCCATGATCCAGGCGGTCATCAACGCGACCGGCGTCGAGCCGATCGCATCCGCGGGCAAGCCCGAGTCTGCCATGTACGACGAGGCCCGACTGCTGGCCGCGGGAAACGAGACGGAGCCGGTCAGTCGTGAATCGTGCCTGGCGATAGGCGACCGTCTCGATACGGACATCGAGGCCGGCAACCGCGGCGGATACGATTCCCTCGCGGTGCTGACCGGCGTCACCAACCCGCATGAGCTGATGACGGCGCCGGCGCATCTGCGCCCGTCCTATATCGTCCGCGACCTGCGCGGACTGCAGGAGGCCCAGCCATCCACCGATGCGAGCGACGGCAACGTCTGGACGTGCGCCGACGCGACCGCCCGGCTGGAAGACGGCTCACTGACGGTGAGCGACGCGACCGACATCAACGCCCTGCGCGCGGCCTGCGCCGCTGCATGGACGTACGCCGACAACGGCGGGGACATCGGTTCGGTCTCATTGCCGGAATTCTCACTGTGATCATCGCCGCCCGCCGCAAGGCCGGCGGCGTTTTCCGTGACGTGCAGGGGCACATGAAACACTAGGCATAAGGAGCGGCCATGCCGGACGATATCACCGAACGTTACCCACAGCTCGCCGACCTTGACGGCAAAGACGACGACCAGCGCATCGAGGTCTTCCGCGACGTGCTCGGCCAGCTGCAGCGCGAGCTCGACGAGAACCACTGAAAGACAAGGCCGCTGGCAGGGAAACCACCGGATGTGAAAGGTGTAGGAATGGAACGTCTTGACGCGCTCATCGTCGGTCTGGGATTGGTGCCGAGCCGCTCCAAGGCACAGCGGCTGATCCGTGACGGCCATGTGCTGGTCGACGGTGTCGCCGTCACCAAACCGGCCGCGAACGTGGCCACCGCGTCCTCGATCACCGTCGACAAGGGCGACGACTACGTGTCTCGCGGCGCGTACAAGCTGATCGGCGCCTTCGACGAGTTCTCCGGTCGAGGCCTGCCTTCGCCGCGCGGCCTGCGCTGCCTGGACATCGGTGCCTCGACCGGCGGCTTCTGCGACGTGCTGCTGCGCAGGGGAGCCGCTCAGGTCATCGCCCTGGATGTGGGGCATGGTCAGCTCGATAGTCGTATCGCGCGCGACCCGCGCATCATCGAGATGAGCGGGGTCAACATCCGCGACGTGACCGCCGCGAATCTGCCGTATCGGCCGGACATGATCGTGTCGGACGTGTCCTTCATCTCCCTGACATACGTCATCCCGGTCATTGCGCGCATCGCCGCGCCCGGAGCCTCAGTGGTGCTGCTCGTCAAACCGCAGTTCGAAGTGGGCAAGGGCAATCTCGGCAAGGGCGGTATCGTGGAGGATCGGCATCTGCGCGATCAGGCGCTGGAGACGGTCGTCGATTGCGCGAACCAGCATGGGTTGACGGTTGCGGGAACCGCCCCGTCACCGATCGAGGGCACCCACGGGAACACGGAGTTCCTGCTGTTCGCCCGCATGGATGACATCGCCGCAAAGGCCGACTGAAAAACGCCGCATCGCGCGCGGATTCGTCGTCCGTGTCACGTATTGCGCAGATACACACGCTTGGCGGCACCGGATACCAGCAATACGCTGGACGTGCTGTCCATGGCGAGCTTCGTGATGCACGAGGCGCGTTCCACATGCGATTCGTCAGTCAACCGTATGAAGACGCCCTGCATCAGGGTGCAGATGAGCCTGCTGACACGCAAATCGCCGCCGATGATTCGTTCGGCGTTGCTCGTCCGGGTGAATTCCGTCATGCCGCTGCGCCCGAACATGGCGCTTGACAGGGGAGTCATCCGCAGCCGTTCGGTGCGCAGCTCGTCCGCGTCCAACGTGCCCTGCATATCCAGGTATCTCGTGACGATGCATGAACGGTTGCGCAGCAGTCCGCGAACGGTCATGCCGCCAGGGCACATGACATCGCCCTGCACGATGATCTTGCCGGTGAAATCCAGAGCGGAGCAACGCAGGTCGCCTCCGACATGCAGTTCGCCATGCCCGCTGATTCTGTTGACATGCATGTCGCCGCGGCAGACCAGACGCCCCTCGCAATGCACGTTCCCGCCGTCGAGCCCCATCGCATCGAACGAGCCGCGGGCACGCAAACCGTCGAATCGCATGCCGGCATCGCAGGAGCAGCTGCCGTTCGCCGTCACGTTTTGATACGAGCCGTCGGGCACATGCCCGTCAACCATCGTGATATTGCCCATTGCGCCACCCTCGCCGCCGCCATGTCGTTACGTTGCGACGACTGTGCCGCAACACCTTTTTGACTGTACCAATTGGATGGCGCTGCGGCACGTGCCTGCGTTCAGTATGTGGTCATACGGGGGTATGGAGGGGGTGCCTGGCGTCGGTCAGCCGCGAATGAACTTGTCGATGTTGTCCTGCTTGCCCATGATGACGAGTTCGTCGTTGCGGTGCATGACCAGTTCCTTGGAACCGTACTGGAACTCGCTGCCGGGCGCCTTGATGCCGACGACGGTGACGCCGTAGCGTTCGTTGACCTTCGCGTCCGCGATGGAATAGCCGACCACGTGCGAAGGCGTGTGGATCTTGACGACGGTGTGCGAGCCCTCGATCTCGATGTAATCCAGATAGTTGCCGGACACCAGATGCCCGACGCGCTTGCCTGCATCCGTTTCGGCGTTGATGATGTGACGCGCTCCGATGCGCTGCAGGATGCGCGCGTGCTCCTTCGACACCGATTTCGCCCAGATGTCGCTGATGCCGGCGTCCAGCAGGTTTCCGGCGGTGATCACCGACGCCTCGACGCTGTCTCCGATGGCGACGACGGCGGTGTCGAAATCGGACGCGTTGAGCTGCTCGACGGCGAGCACGTCGGTCATGTCGGCCTGAACGGTGGGAACCTGCGCGGACCACCTGTTGACCAGTTCGGGATCCTTGTCGACGGCGAGCACGTCCTGCCCCATGGAATCCAACGTGGTCGCCACCGAACTGCCGAATCGTCCCAGTCCGACGACCAGAATGCTCCTGTTGTTGCGCGCCATGCCATCATCCTTTCCGCCGCCGTGCGCGGCGATGCGCCGGTGCCGCCGTCATGGACGCCGCCGATTCTCCGGGCGGCGGTGAACAGTACCGCTTCTACGTCATGATATGGCCATCCCTGGCCGTCCGACAAAGGCGGAGTCGGCGTCATCCGTCGGATGCAGACGGTATCGGCGGCGCCCTCAGCCGACCACGATGGGCTCGTTGGGGTATCGTATCGATTCTAAGGCATGGGGCCTGTTGATCGCGTATGCGATCGTCATCGGACCGAGACGACCCACCACCATCGCCGTGGCGAGGATGAACAACGCCGCTGGATTGTCCTCGCGCGCCACGCCGACCGAATAGCCGCCGAGCCCGAACGACGAACAGGCATCGAACAGGGCATCGGTGAGCGAGCAGTCCGAGGCGAGCATCAACGCCAGCGACGCGCTCAGCACTAGGAACAGGCAGGCGGCGGTGATGCTCACCGCGGTCATCGCCACGCGCGTCGGAATCCGGCGCCGGAAGGCGTTGATGTCGGTGTGTCCGGTGAACGCGGCACGGCAGATCAGTAGGATGACCGCGAACGTCGTGACACGGATGCCGCCGGCCGTGGAGGTGCTGCCGCCGCCGATGAACATGATGACGCTCATGAACACCTTCGTCGGCTCGCTCACCTGCGGCACCCAGCTCAGGTCGAAGCCGGAGCTGCGCGGCATTACCGGCGCGACGACCCCGTAACGCAGCCGCGTCTCCACGTCGGCGCCCTTGAACAGGAACGGGTTGTCCCATTCCACCAGCAGGAACCACGCCAGCGACAGCAGCACCAGCGAGAACGTCGTCACCAAGGTGATCTTGGTGTGCAGGCTCCAACGGCGTGGGGGAGTGCGGTGGCGGGCGCAGCGCATGAGGTTGAGCAGCACGGGAAATCCCAGCGTGCCGCAGAACGCGCTGGCCATGATCGGCATGCCGACCGCCCAGTTGTTGACGTGCAGGCCGGCGCCGTCCGGCGTGAAGCCGGCGTTGTTGTACGACATGACCGCGAAGAACAGCGCCTCCCGGGCGGTATGGCGGACATTGCCCCTGTTGATGCCGTACAGGCCGGGGAACAGGGCGAGGAACGTGACGGACTCGATGATGAACGTGGTGGTGATGACCACGGTGAGCACGCCGCGGATCTCGTTGAGTTTCGTGGTGCCGAGCTCGTTGGCGGTGAGCAGCCTCTGCGTGGCTTTCATGTGATGGTTGGCGGCCAGGGCGATCAGCGATGCGAACGTCATGACGCCCAAGCCGCCCATCTGCACCGACACCAGCAGCACCACTTGGCCGAACGCGGTCCAGTGCGTGGTCGCGTTCACGATGGAGATGCCGCATGTCGACAGTGCGGACACGGCGGTGAAGAACGCGGTGGAGAAGCTGGTCGGCTCCTCTTCGTGTGAGGAGACCGGCAGCAGCAACAGACTGGTGGACAGAGCCACCAGCAGCAGGAAGTAGATGATGGTCAGACGGCCGGGATGCGAGGTGAGATGGTGAATGAAGCTGCGTTTCCTGCGGGTGCGCTCCTCGGCGGCGGCCTTCTTGAACGTGTCGCCGGAGAACCACCACGCGTAGCCGTGCGATGCCTCGCGGTTCGCTGAGGACTCGTCAAAAACGAGATCTGACATGGTCCCCGCTCCTTCGTATGCGTCGGCGCGCGTCAAGCGCGGCAACAGACTGGTTGCACTCGCCATTTTAGTATTCTTCGGCGCTGATGCCACCGTCGTCCGCATCGCGGGCGCGGGCCCGCCCGGCCCCGGATCGGTCTTCATGGACGCGCCGCCGGCGGCGCTTGCGTTTCGTTTTCGGCGGATAAACGGTTCGTGGCGCCTTATGGGATATTGTGGATGACAGTACGTGGTCGTTTCGGATGATGATGAGGTGTGCGATGGTCTGCGCTCGGCATGCAGTGGTGGTGACGCATTCGCGTCTGCGTGAAAGCGGCACGGTGGTGTCTGAGGCGGTCGACCGGCTGCGCAACGTCGGGTTCGAGGTGTCGATCATCGACAACGTCGAGGCGCCGCAGTTCGGCGGCGTGACCCACAAGGTCGACGAGGACACCGAGATCGTCGTGGTGCTTGGCGGCGACGGCACGATACTGCGGGCCGCTGAACTGGTGCATTGCACGCAGGTGCCGATTCTCGGCGTGAACATGGGTCATGTCGGTTTTCTGGCCGAATTCGAGAGTTTCCAGATGAGCGAGGCGATCCGGCGCGTCGCCGACCATGACTATTCGATTGACGAGCGCATGATCGCCCATGTAGATGTGTGGCTGCCGGGTGCGCATGAGCCGCTGCAGGACTGGGCGCTGAACGACATCACCTTGGAGCGCGCCGACCGTGGCAAGATGGTCGAGCTGTCGGTCCGGGTGGACGATGTGGAGATGAGTTCGTTCGGCTGTGACGGCGTCATCGTGTCGACGCCGACCGGATCCACCGCATACGCGTTCTCCGCGGGAGGGCCGATCATGTGGCCGAACGTCAAGGCGCTGCAGCTGGTGCCGCTGGCGGCGCATGCTCTGTTCGCCCGCCCGCTGATCATCGGCGCCGGCTCGACGTTCACTCTGGACATCCTCGACGATTCGTCATCCGAAGGCTGGATCTGTTGCGACGGACGACGGCAGTGCGCCCTGCCGAAGGGGACCCGCGTCGAGGTGCGCGAGTCGAAGAGCACGTTGCGGCTGGCCCGGCTGTCCGGTGTGCCGTTCACGAACCGTCTGGTCACCAAATTCGATCTGCCGGTGGTCGGATGGCGCGAGCACGCGAGGAACGGTGGTTCCTCGGCGCAGCGCACGCGTGCAAGGGGTGCGGCGGACACGGCCGCGGTGCCTTCTTCCGGCGAGCAGGGGGTCGACCATGCTTGAGGAACTGGAAATTCATGACCTCGGCCCGATTCATCGTGCCCTGCTCACGCCGGCCGGGGGAATGACCGCGATCACCGGCGAGACCGGAGCGGGCAAGTCCATGCTGTTGAGCGCCATCCGGCTGATTTCCGGCGGACCGGCCAGCAGCGGGCGCGTGTCCCCGGGCGCTTCGGAGGCATGGGCGCAAGGCGTGTTCGCCGTGGATGACCGCGGCGGCGTGGCGCAGGAGGCCCGCGATGCCGGGGCCGTGCTGGAGGACGGGGAGTTGTACTTGTCGCGCACGGTGCCGGTGTCGGGCCGGTCCCGTGCCGTGCTGAACGGCAAGAGCGCCCCCCGCTCGGTCTTGGAATCACTGGCGTCGCAGTTGGTGACGATTCACGGGCAGGCCGACCAGTTGCGCATCGCCGCTGCATCCAGGCAGCGGGAGTTCCTTGACATGGTCGCCGGCGATGATGATCTGTTGGCGCGGTACCGTCATTCATGGGATGCTCTGCGCGATCTTGATGACCGTCTGGAACGACTGCGCCATCAGGAGTCGTCCGCCAGACAGCGTGCGGACTATCTGCGCGAATCCATCCAGCGCATCAACCGCGCCGACCCCCAGCCCGGCGAGGACGAGGAGCTCAAAGGCCGTCGCGCCCGCATCGAGAACGCCGCCGATATCGCGCAGGGTGTCAGCCGGGCGCTTGCGGCGCTTGACGCCTCCCAGGTGGATGTCGACGCCGATTCATCGAGCGCGTCTGATCTGCTGAATCAGGCGATCTCCTCATTGCGCGACATCCATGTCGACGGTGATTTCGGCGAATTGGCTGACCGTCTGGAATCCCTGAACGCGGATCTGTCGGACATCGTGTTCTCGCTGTCGCGTGAGCTTGACGGCGAGGAGAGCGTCGAGGACCTGGATGCCATCAACGCGCGCATCCACGAGCTGGGCGAGCTGACCCGGCGCTGGGGGCCGACGCTGCAGGACGTGATTGCATGGCGCGGCAAGGCGACGTTCGAGGTCGAGGATCTGGACGCGTCTCCTGAGAAGGTCGCCCAGCTGCAGGACGAGCGCGAAGCCGCATTCGACCGGGCCCTGCAGGATGCCGGGGCGCTGAGCGAGGCGCGACGGGCCGCGGCGCAGTCGCTGGCCGCCACCGTCACCGACGAGCTGTCGTCGCTGGCCATGGCCGGGGCGCGGCTCGATATCCGCGTCACGGATCGCGGGGAAGAGGCGGTACCCGTATCCGATTCCGCCGGCGAGGCCTCGACATGGCCGCTGGACGCGAACGGCCGCGATGACATCGAATTCCTGTTCACGCCGTTCCCTGGATCCCCGCAGCTGCCGATGGGCAAAAGCGCTTCCGGCGGTGAGCTGAGCCGCCTGATGCTCGCATTGGAGCTCGCCGCCGCGGATCGGCGTTCGAGTGCGGCTCCCGCGGGCGAGGGCGGGCCGATGACGTTCATCTTCGACGAGGTCGACGCCGGTGTCGGCGGCAAGGCCGCAGTGGAGCTGGGGCGGCGTCTCGCCCGTCTCGCGCGGACCTCGCAGGTCATCGTTGTCACGCACCTGGCTCAGGTGGCCTCATGGGCGGACGCGCAGTTCGTCGTGACCAAGGGCGCCTCGGACGGCGGGCAGTCCGCGGTGACGACCACGGTCGCCGAGGTATGCGGCGACGCGCGCGCCCATGAGATCGCCCGGATGCTGTCCGGCAGCGAATCCGAGGCGTCGCTCGACCACGCACGCGAGCTGTTGGCATCATCGTCGCTGACATAGCCGGGACGGCCAGCGCGCACGTACGGACCGGATAACCGGCAATAGCGGAAGGAACATCATGGACGACAACCACGGCAAGGCGGCAATCTTCGATCTTGACGGAACGTTGCTGGATTCCATGGGCGTATGGGATCAGGTCGACATCGATTTCCTCGCCAAACGGGGCATCGAGGTCCCTGCCGACTACATGGGCAAGGTGGCGGCGATGCAGTTCCGGCAGATCGCCGAATACACGATCGCCCGGTTCGGCCTGCCCGACACGCCCGAGGCGCTGATGCAGGAGTGGGATGACATGGCGCGCGTCGCCTATTCGACGGTGGTGGAGGCCAAGCCGCATGCGGTCGAATACCTGTCGTATCTCAGGCGGTCGGGCGCGAAGCTGGCCGTCGCCACGTCCCTGCCGCCGGCGTTGCGCGAGCCGGCGATGAAGCACGTCGGCATTTTCGACTATTTCGACCAGATTGTCAGCGTCGACGATGCGAACGATGTCGGCAAGGACCGTCCCGACGTGTTCCTTCTGGCCGCCGGCCGTCTGGGCGTGGTGCCGGAGCAGTGCACGGTGTTCGAGGATCTGCTGGTGGCGATGCGGTCCGCCAAGTCCGTCGGCATGCGGGTATGGGCGATCCATGATGATTCTTCTGACGGGGACTGGCCGGATATCTGCGGTCTCGCCGACGGCGTGCTGTTTGATTTCAGCGAGGCGCCGCGCAGTCTGTGAACCGACGCGCAACTGTTATGCTCTCGACCTTGACAGTTGTCCATAAGTGTTCTACTGTTATATGTAACAGTAGAACAGTAATCCGGCTGTGATACTGGAGACACATGGAAAGGGGCATAGATGAAACTGATCATCTCATCCGTGTCCGGAGAACCCATCTACGAGCAAATCAAGAACCAGATTCGCAGCGCCGTGATGAGCGGCGAGCTTGAGGCAGGGGAGGCCTTGCCCTCGCTGCGCAAACTCGCCAAGGAACTGCGCGTCTCCGTGCTCACCGTCACCAGGGCGTACAACGAACTGGCCGATGAGGGCGTGGTGCAGAACCTCCAGGGCAAAGGCACCTTCGTGATGGACAAGGGCAACGAGCTGATGCGACGTCAGCTCGAAACCCAGGTCCGCGAAAACCTGGCCGAGGCGATACGCGCGGCCAAAGCCGCCGACATCGCGCTGAGTGAACTGGGCCGCATGCTCGAAGACGAGTACCGCAAGCAGTGAGTGACGGCATTGGCCGGCAACCTGCGAACACCGTGGCGTCGCTGTAATACGCGAGGCCACGGGACGAGAGAGTTTCCCAAGAAAGGACTATGTCCATGACCGCCATATCCGAACCCGACACGATGGCCCTTGCGGTCACCGGTGTCACCAAGCACTACGACTCCGGCTTCGTGCTGGACGACGTGACCTTCGACCTGCCCAAGGGCTACATCATGGGGCTGATTGGCCCGAACGGCGCCGGAAAATCCACGCTGATCAAGCTGATCCTCAACATGATCCGACGGGACCACGGCAGCATCCAGGTGCTCGGCCTCGACAACATCATTGACGAGGAGGCCGTCAAGGAACGGCTGGGCGTCGTGTTCGACTCCAGCTACCTGTACGAACAGTGGAAGGTCTCGAAGGTCGAGCGCATCGTCGCCCCGCTCTACCCGGCATGGAACGGGGAGCGGTATCGGCGGTACCTGGACGATTTCGGTCTCGGGGGAGCTCAGAACGGCAAGAAGAAGATCAAGGACCTTTCGAGGGGCATGCAGATGAAGCTGATGCTCGCCATCGCGTTGAGCCATGACGCCAAACTGCTCATCCTCGACGAGCCGACCAGCGGACTCGACGTGCTCGCCCGCGACGAACTCATGGACATGCTGCATGCCTACATCGAGGACGGCGAGCATTCGGTGCTGTTCAGCACCCATATCACCGTCGACCTCGAACGTGCGGCCGACTTCATCGCCTACATCACTGGTGGAAGGCTCTACTACACCGGGCCGAAGGACGAATTCGAGGAATCGTTCCGTATAGTCAAGGGCGGGCCGGGCGAGTTGGCCCAGCTGCCTGCCGGCGTGGTGCTTGGCTCGCACACATACCAGACCGGTTTCGATGCACTGGTGCGCTCCGACAGCCTCGGCATCGTCAGCGCAGCCGTCGCCGATATCGTCGTCGAGCCGGCCTCCATCGACGATATCATCCGCCTGACCAACGTCCGTGATTCCGTCGCGTCTTCGCCCGAGGCCGCGTCTGCACTCAAGGAGGTCGGCCATGGGAACGTTGACTGAGACCGTGCCATCCCGTGCCGTACGGGCACGGCGGGGAAATCGTGGGCTGGCGACCGCATTGCATCTGGACCTGGCGTATCTGCTGGGCGACGGCGCCATGCAATCATTCGCCTCGGTGCTGCTCGCACCGGTGTTTTCGATCATGTTCAACGGCGGGGCGTTCGTCGACGGCTTCGGTTTCCGGTTGGGCGTCGTCATGGCGGTGTTCTCGCCCGCCATGATGGTGCTGACCGTGCCGCTCATCGACATGCAGAGCGGGTATCGGCTGCGCGGGTTGGCGCCCGCATCGCGGCGGAACCAGATGGCCTCGCGGTACTTGATGGGACTGGCTCTGGCCGTGTACGGGGCCGTGGTGATTGCATTGATCGATGGGGTGCAGCCGCTTGTCCGCCGTGATTGGTCATTCACGGGCAATCTGTGGGTGGCCGGCGTGGGCGGTCTGGCCATCGTGCTGATTATTGCGGTGATCATGCCCGTTTCCTGTTTGTGGGACAAGATCATCGGACTGCAGATCACGGTGTGGGTGTTCTATGTCGTCACGTTGATCGGGGCGTTCATCCCGTCAGTCCTCCCCGTATCGATGATCGCCAAGGTGATGGGCGTGGTGGACGCCGTCGTCTCGCATCGTTTCTGGCTGTCCGCGATGCTGGTCGCGGTCTCCGCCGCGGCGTATGCGGTCTCGTATGCGATCGCCGTGCGCGTGTACAAGGCAAAGGAGTGGTGAGATGCGCTGGAGTTCCGTAGTGAGGCAGTGCAGGTTCGATTGCGTGCGAGTGGATTTGTTCGGGTTGTCCAACATGCTGTTCATGTTGCTGTTTCCCGTGCTGTCCTGCGTGGCCGCGCTGGTGCTGACCGTGACCGGCGCACCCGGACAGGTCGCCGTCAGCGTCTACGGCGGCGTATGCGGCATGGCTGCGGTGATGTCGTGGATGTCCGCCTTGAGCGTGAATGTTGCGGAGGAGAGCGGCGGTCATCGGGCCATGAACGGGATGATTCCCATCGCCCGTACGTCGCAGGTGGCCGGACGGTTCCTGTTTCTGCTGGTGACCTGCGCGATGTGGACCGTGGACGTGATGGCATGCAGCGTCTTCTTCGCCTTCGGCGACATGATGGATTCCGGCTGGGCCGGTGCCATGATACCGAGCGCCGTCATCTTCGCGTTCTCCCTGATCGTCGGATCGATTCTGATGGCGTTTTCGTACCGGTTCACGTTCCGGGCGATGATGCGGATATTCGTTGTGGTCATAGTCGGGCTGTATGCACTCGTCGCGTTGCTGTCCAGATTGCCGTTTGATTGGCAGGGCTTGCTGCAAGGCGTCGCGGATTTCATGAGCGTATGGTGGCGTGCCGCTCTGATTGCCGTCGTGCTGTGCGTGGGCGTCTACTGCATCTCCGCCGCTCTGGCCATCCGCTTCTACCGCGCCAAAGAGCTGTAAGCCCCTTTATGCCCCTGCTGGCGGGCTGAGCCGTCGAGTAAACAGCAGAGCTGTTTACAGCGCCTGGGCGGCCTTTTCGACGTAATCCTCCATGCCGTCGATGGGCACGACGTCCTTGAAACGTACATCGGCGGTCTCAAGTCCACGCAGGGCGGCCGGAGCGGTGGTGCCGGTCTCGCGAGACAGCACATCCATGCATTCGAAATCGGTGCCGTCAGCATCCAGGCCCAGTGCCTCGTTGACCACGCGCGGGAACTTGTAGGGGCTCGCAGTCGACAGGATCACGCGCGGGGTCAACGGGTCGCGCGGCATTTGCTGAGCCACGAAGTACGCGCACGCCGTGTGCGGGTCGATCACGTAGCGGTTCTTCTTCCAGCAGTCGGCGATCATCTCACGCACCTGGTTCTCGTCGGCCCAGCCGCAGCCGAACAGCTGGCGGATCTTCGCGAGCAGCGGCTCCGGAACCTCGTACGTGCCCCACTGGCTGAGGTCATTCATCAGCATGGAGATCAGACGGGTGTCGCCCTCGGACATGTAGTACAGCATGCGCTCCAGGTTCGAGGAGATGAGGATGTCCATCGACGGGCTGATCGTCTGGAAGAACGGACGCTGACGGTTGTACGTGCCGGTGGTCAGGAAGTCGAACAGCACGTTGTTCTTGTCGGAGGCGACCACGAGGTGCTTGACCGGCAGACCGAGCATCTTCGCGTAGAAGCCGGCGAGGATGTCGCCGAAGTTGCCGGTCGGGACGACGAACTCGACCTCGTCGCCCACGTTGATGACCTGGTTCTCCAGCAGCTGCGCGTAAGCGGAGAAGTAGTAGACGACCTGCGGTACGAGACGGCCCACGTTGATGGAGTTCGCGGAGGAGAGCACGACGTGCGAGTCGGCGGCGAGCTTCGCGGCGAGCTCCTTGTCGCCGAAGATGCGCTTGACGGCGGACTGCGCGTCGTCGAAGTTGCCCTCGACCGCGCACACGTTCACGTTCGCGCCGGCCTGCGTGCTCATCTGCAGCTCCTGAACCTGGCTCACCTTGCCCTGCGGGTAGAAGACGGTGATCGCGGTGCCGGGCGCGTCTGCGAATCCGGCCAGCGCGGCCTTGCCGGTGTCGCCGGAGGTGGCGGTCAGGATCATGATCTTCTCGTCGGTGTCGCCGTCCGCCGGCGTCGTGTGCGCCATGAAACGGGGGAGGATCTGCAGCGCAACGTCCTTGAACGCGGAGGTCGGGCCGTTGAACAGTTCGAGGATGTAGTCGTCGCCGAGCGGCTTCAGGGGCGTGATGCGCCTGTCGGACCACTGCTCGCCGTAAGCGTCGGCGATGCACTGCGCGAGCTCGGCCTCGGTGAAGTCCGGCAGCAGCGCACCGAGCACCTCGGCGGCGATCTGCTGATACGGCTTGCCCGTCAGGGAAGCGATGTCCACCTTCGTCTCGCCCAGGGAATCGGTCACGAACAGGCCGCCGTCGTCGGCGATGCCCTTGCGGATGGCCTGCTTGGAGGTAAGTGAGTCGGTGGTGCTGCGCGTGCTGTGGAACGTGGTCACTGGTAATCCTTGCGTTGCTGCTGAATGGGATGAAGTTCGGCTCAAGTCTACCGTCAGGCGTGGGCATGATGGCGGCGGGTACCGCATACTGGCATGGATCCCGGCGTGCGTCGCGGCCGCAGGACACGTGCCCCCATATTGACATGATGACACGAATGCTCCGCAAAGCTCGCAATCTGCGTTATTCTGGGCTTTATGACGAAAGATGAATTGAACGGCGAGGTGTTCTCCGGCGTCTGCGCGAAAGCCGACGCCGCCGCACGCGCCCAATCTGATCTGGCGCAGGCCGACACCCAGGTGAAAAACGCCCTGCTGCACGCGATCGCCGATGCGCTGGACGCCGACGCCTCGACCATCGCCGCCGCCAACGGGCAGGACATGCAGGCCGCAGCCGCTCGCGGCATGGACGCCGGGAAGCTCGACCGTCTCCGGTTCGACGAGCCGCGCATCGCCGCCAGCGCCGAAGGCGTTCGCCACGTGGCCTCGCTGCCCGATCCGGTCGGCGAGATCGAGCGCGGATACACGCTGGAGAACGGGCTGCGGCTCAATCAGGTGCACGTGCCCATCGGCGTTATCGGCATGATCTACGAAGCCCGGCCGAACGTGACCGTGGATGTGGCCAGCCTGTGCCTCAAATCCGGCAACGCCGCCATACTGCGCGGAGGGCACGACGCAGAGCGCACGAACGCGGCGACAATGGCGGTGATCCACGACGCGCTCGCCGCGAACGGATTCGACCCGGCGCTGATCGACACCGTCGACGAATACGGACGCGAGGGCGCCACGGCGATGATGGAGGCCCGCGGCCACATCGACGTGCTGATCCCGCGCGGCGGAGCCGGACTCATCCAGGCCGTCGTACGCAATTCCAAAGTGCCGGTCATCGAGACCGGAGCCGGCAACGTCCATATCTATGTTGACCGCAGCGGCGACCTCGACAAGGCGATCCCCATCATCATCAACGCGAAGACGCAGCGCGTCGGCGTATGCAACGCCGCCGAAAAGCTGCTGGTCCACCGCGACGTGGCCGAACGGTTCCTGCCGGCCGCGGCGAAGGCGCTCGCCGACAAGGGTGTCGAGCTGCACGCCGACGAGCGGGCGTTCGCCATCATCGAGGCGGCCGGCATCCCAAGCCTCGCCATGAAGCACGCCACGGACCAGGATTGGGACACCGAATATCTGGCGCTCACCATGGGGGTCAAGATCGTCGATTCGCTCGACGAGGCCATTGACAGCATCAACATGCATTCCACCGGCCACACCGAGTCGATCATCTCCGAGGACTACTCCGCGATAGAAACGTTCGCCAAGCGCATCGACTCGGCCGTCGTCATGGTCAACGCCTCCACCCGTTTCACCGACGGAGGGGTGTTCGGCTTCGGCGCGGAGCTCGGCATCTCCACGCAGAAGATGCACGCCCGCGGCCCGATGGGACTCAAAGAGATGACCACCACGAAGTGGATCGGCTACGGAACGGGGCAGGTGCGAGCATGAGCGAGGAACGACCGGTGATTTCCACCATCCGGGACGATATCGATCTCAACGATCAGACATTGGGCCTGAAGATTGCCGCGGAACGGCTCAGCATCGTCCGCTACGTGTTCCTGGTGCAGATCGAGGATGGCATTGCCTCGGCCAGCCAGCGGGCATCGCTGGAATACGCCGACGCCGTGCTCATCGGCTGGCCGGAGACCGACTCCCCGGACGTCGTGGAACTGGACGCGGTGAAGCTGAAGACGGTGCGCGAACAGATGGGCATGATGGAGCAGTACATCCGCCGCTTCAGCGCCATGGAACGCAAGGGCGACGTCGACGGCATGACCGACACGCTGATCCGTATCACCGAGCGCGTCGCCGAAGTGCGCAGGCTGTACCAGCCCGGCTTCCCCCTGCCCACGTTCGCCGAGATCCGCCGCGTCGTGCAGGACGAATGGGACGAGGACATGGGCAAGATCGACCCGCAGGAGGCCAACACCACCGCGGACCAGGGCGAGCGCGAGCCGGACGAGGCGGACAGCCAGCCGGAGGTCTCGGAGGCATGACGACGCGAAGGCCGCCGCAGGAGGCAAGCCCATTGGCCGCAGAAGCCGACCCCTCGCCCGAAATCCAATATCTCGTCGAGCCGGAGCGCCGCATGTCGGACCTGTCATCCGAAAAACCGGACGGAGCCAAGCGGTTCTCCACGCGCGGCAACTGGCACATGCGCCCGCGCGTCGGCATCATGGGCGGAACCTTCGACCCGATCCACAACGGCCACCTGGTCGCCGCCTCGGAGGTGGCCTGGGTGTATGACCTCGACGAGGTGATTTTCGTGCCGACCGGCCGGCCGGTCTTCAAGCTCGACAAGCAGGTCACCAACGCCGAGGACCGTTATCTGATGACGGTGATCGCCACCGCGTCGAACCCGAAATTCACCGTGTCCCGCGTCGACATCGACCGGCCGGGCGTCACCTACACCATCGATACGCTGCGCGACCTGCGCTTGCAGCATCCCGACGCCGAGCTGTTCTTCATCACCGGCGCCGACGCGGTGGCGGAGATCATGGAGTGGAAGGACGCCGACCAGATGTGGGATCTGGCGCATTTCGTAGCGGTCACACGGCCCGGCTACTCGTCGCCACAGGGGGTGCGGCTGCCCGACGGCAAGGTGGACACGCTGGAGATCCCGGCGCTGGCCATATCCTCCACCGATGTGCGCCGGCGCGCGACGCACGGCGAGCCGGTATGGTACCTCGTCCCTGACGGCGTCGTGCAGTACATCGGCAAGCACGGCCTGTACCGCAGGCGTTCCGGCTGACCGGGACACGCCGGCGAGTCGTGCCGGGAACGCTAACGGAACATGAACCGGGGCTGGCCTGCATGTGACATGCGGTCGGTGTGCACGGTTACTATGACATTGTCCACTTCAGCGAAACACAAACGTTTGGAGACATGGTGAGTGCAATCCTCGAAGGAAAGCCCGATAAAAACCTCATCCTCGTGACCGGCCGTACGCATCCGAAGCTTGCCTCGGACGTCGCCGAACAGCTTGGCATCGACATACTGGAGACCACCGCATACGATTTCGCCAACGGCGAGATGTATGTGCGCTACACCGAATCGGTGCGCGGCGCGGACGTGTTCGTGCTGCAGACCCACGCGGATCTGGTCAACAAGTCGATAATGGAACAGCTCATCATGATCGATGCGTTGAAGCGTGCCTCCGCGCGTTCCATCACCGCGGTATGCCCGCTGCTGGGCTACTCCCGTCAGGACAAGAAGCATCGCGGACGCGAGCCCATCTCCTGCCGTCTGATCTTCGACCTGCTCAAGACCGCCGGTGCCGACCGCATCATGAGCGTCGACCTGCACGCCGCGCAGTCCCAGGGCTTCTTCGACGGCCCGGTCGACCACCTGATCGCTATGCCGGTGCTGGTGGACTATATCCGCGATCGGTTCTCCAACGAGCTGGGCAACGTCGCGGTCGTCTCCCCGGATGCCGGCCGCATCCGCGTGGCCGAGCAGTGGGCGCAACGCCTCGGTGGCGGCCCGCTCGCCTTCGTGCACAAGACGCGTGACATCACGCGCCCGAACAAGGCGGTCGCCAACCGTGTGGTCGGCGATGTCAAGGGCAAGGACTGCGTGCTCGTCGACGACCTGATCGACACCGCCGGCACCATCGCCGGAGCCTGCCACGTGCTGCGTGACGCGGGCGCCAAGTCCGTGACCGTGGTCGCCACGCACGGCGTGCTGTCCGGTCCGGCCGTGGACCGTCTCAAGAACTGCGGCGCCAGCGAGATCGTGCTCACCGACACGGTGCCGATTCCCGAAGAGAAGCGCTGGGACGGCCTGACCGTGCTGTCGATCGCGCCTCTGCTCGCCAGCGCCATCCGCGCGGTGTTCGAGGACGGTTCCGTCGCGGAGCTCTTCGACACGTACCCCGAGCACCACGGGCAGGGCTTCCTGTTCGCATGAGCTTCGATTTGACGAAGTCGCGAGGTATGGCATAATAAAAACTTGGCGGGTTCACCGCCATTCCCCCATGGTGTAATGGCAGCACACGGGTCTTTGGAACCCTTTGTCTTGGTTCGAGTCCAGGTGGGGGAACTTTCGCGCCCGGTTCCGCGGCAATCCGCGGCCGGGCAGCAATCCTGCAGTCGGCAGAGAACTGGAGTCGCACCGAAATGGCACTATCCGCCGCAATCATCCTCGCCGCAGGTGAGGGAACACGCATGCGTTCGTCCAAGCCGAAGGTCCTGCACGAATTCGCGGGCAAGACCTTCCTCCAGCGCGTCATGACATCAGTCGGACATCTGGAGCCCGAGACGCTGGCCGTCGTCGTGCACTATCAGGCCGACCGCGTCTCCGAGGCGGCACGGTCCTACGACGCGAACGTCGACATCGTCAACCAGGACGACATCCCCGGCACCGGCCGCGCGGTCCAGTGCGCGATGGCGCAGCTGACCCAGGAACGCAACCTGCATGGCTCGGTGCTGATCGCCGCGTCCGACATGCCACTGCTCGACTCCGTCACGTTGAAGAAACTCGTGGCGTTCCACGAGCAGAGCGGCGACGGCGCCACCGTGCTGACCACGATCCTCGACAACCCGACCGGATACGGCCGCATCATCCGCGACCGTGACGGCCACGTGCTGCGCATCGTCGAGCAGAAGGACGCCAACCGGAGCGAACTCGCGGTGCAGGAGGTGAACACGTCCGTGTACGTGTTCGACGCCGATCTGCTTGCCGAGGCCATCGCGAACCTCGACAACCACAACGCGCAGGGCGAGTTCTATCTCACCGACGCGCTGGAGACCGCGAAGACGCGCGGCACGGTCGGGGCGTTCGCCGCGCCCGACCCGCTGAGCGTCGAAGGCGTGAACGACCGCCTGCAGCTCGCCGCGCTGTCGAAGGCGCACAACCGTCGCGTATGCGAGCACTGGATGCTCAACGGCGTGACGATCCTCGACCCCGACACCACGTGGATCGAAGACGACGTCGAACTCGCGCAGGACGTGACCGTGCTGCCCGGATCGTTCCTCAAAGGCCACACCGTGATCGGTCAGAACGCGGTCGTGGGCCCATACACAACGTTGATCGACGCGACCGTGGACGCCGAGGCCGTCGTCGAACGCTCCCGCGTGCAGGGCTCGCATATCGGGCGTGCCGCGAACATCGGCCCGTGGACCTACATGCGGCCGGGCAACGAGCTGGGCGAGGAGACCAAGGCCGGCGCGTTCGTCGAGATGAAGAAGGCGCACATCGGCAACGGCACCAAGGTGCCGCATCTGAGTTATGTGGGCGACGCCGAACTCGGCGAGCACACCAACATCGGCGGTGGCACGATCACCGCCAACTATGACGGCGTGCACAAGAACCGCACGCACATCGGCTCGAACGTGCACGTCGGCGCCGGCAACCTGTTCGTCGCGCCGGTCGAGGTCGGCGACGGCGTCACCACCGGTGCCGGTTCGGTCGTCCGCCACGCCGTGCCGGACGATTCGATGGTCTATTCCGAAAACACACAACACATCGTCGAGGGCTGGAAGCCCGCTTGGGAGCGTTGATCCAATGACAGCAGTCCAGAGTTCCATTGATGCCGTGCGCGTCGCCGCAGTCGCGGCCGACCGCATGAAAGCCGCCGACATCGAGGCGTTCGATGTCAGCGACCTGCTCGCCATCACCGACATCATGATGGTCGCCACCGCCATGAACGAGCGCCAGGTGATCGGCGTCGCGGAAGAGGTCGAGAAGGACGTGTACCTCAAGTGCGGGCATCTGTCCCCGCGCTCGCGCGAAGGTGTCGGCGAAGGACAGTGGGTGCTGCTGGACTACGGCGATTTCATCATCCACATCATGCATCAGGACGCGCGAGAGTACTATCGCCTCGAACGGCTGTGGCGTGACTGCCCCGTCGTCGAGCTGCCTCTCGAACACCCCGAGACGACGGGCGACGAATCCGCCGACAACGGCAGTGACGGTGACGATGACGGCGAAGCTGATGAGTGACGTCTCCTCGCCGCAGGCGATGCCGGAGCACGTCCGCTCCATCACGCTGATACGGCATGGGCGCACCTCATACAACGCCCGGCATTGCTTCCAGGGGCAGATTGACATCCCCTTGGATGAGATCGGCGAATGGCAGGTCAGGCAGACCGCGCAGGCACTGCGCTCCCTATACGTCGAATCGCACCCGGAACGCCGGCAGATCGTCGTGGCATCCGACCTGAGTCGTGCTATGGCCACGGCGCACGCCTTCGCCGACCCGCTCGGACTGGTCGTGCACCCCGACGCCCGCGTGCGGGAGCGCAACTTCGGCGAATGGGAAGGCAAGGAGCTGGCCGAACTGGAGCGCGAATGCCCTGAGGACTACCGTGCATGGGCGGAATATCGCGGTGGCGAACTGCGGCATGGTGCCGAGACGAAGGCCGCCGTCGGCGAGCGAGGCCGCGCGGCATTGGAGGAATGGTCGTTCAGCGCCGGAGCCGACACGGATCTGTACGTGTTCTCGCATGGCTCATGGATCGCGCAGACCGTGCAGACCGTGCTGGGATTGGGGGCTATCCACCCCGATTTCGCCGACGTGGTCAGCATGGGCAACGCGCACTGGGTGCGGTTCGTCGCAGCCGACATGCCCGACGGCACGTTGCGATGGCGGCTCGTCGACTACAATCATGGTCCGGCGCTCGCCGACACCGACCAGTGGGAGCATCCGGCCCTATAGCAGGCTCCTGATGCTGCGTTCTCCCCGTCCGTCCCTCTATCCGCCGTTCCCTGTACGCTGGCAGAGGACACATCGCGTCCCGAATGACGGGTTACGATGGAAGCATACCGTCATCGACAGCAGGAGGAGACCGATCATGGCCAAGAACATCGCAGACGGCGACATCATCTGGACGCAGCGCAAGCGCAACTGGTGCCGCACCCCGTTCACGTTCACCACGTACACTCTGACGGCCGACGAGCTGGCCACGCAGAGCGGTCTGCTGCATCAGAGCTTCGACACCGTCAAGCTGTTCCGCATCGTCGACATCACGATCTCGCGCACGCTGCTGCAGCGCATCTTCGGCTTGAGCACGATTCTCATCGACGCGATGGACCAGTCCACCGGCGGCAAGATCGTGCTGAAGAACATCATCGACGGTTTCGCCGTGCGCAAGGAACTGCAGCACGCGGTGGATGCCGCCCGCAATGTCAACCGCGTCAGCACCCGCGAGTTCATGGGCACCGGCGACGGCTACTACGGCGGCCCGGACGGATCCGACCTCGACGGGGACGGATACCCGGATTTCCCGGCCAGATGATCGCTGCGGCACACCCGGTCACGGGAAACGGGTGTGCCGGATGAGGAGAATGCGATGAGCGGCTATGGCATGAGCGTCAACGACACGACCATCTGGTGGCAGGTGTATCCGCTGGGATTCACCGGCGCCCCGATACGCCCGTCCAACGAGGGCGAGCGGGCGTTGACGCCACGACTCGACGCCATCATCCCGTGGCTTGACTATCTCATCGACATGGGCGCGAACGGCCTACTGCTGGGGCCGGTGTTCGCGTCCGAGACCCACGGGTACGACACGGTCGACTACTATCGCATCGATTCTCGGCTTGGCGATGACGCCGCATTCGACAGGCTGATCGATGCATGCCGTAGCCGGGGCATCCGCGTGATGCTCGACGGCGTGTTCAACCATGTTGGGCGCTCGTTCCCGGCGTTTAGGGACGCGCTCGCCGGCCACGGCCACGAGTCGATGTTCCACATCACGCGAAATGCAGGCGGGGGAGTGGACTATCGCCGGTTCGAGGGGCACCCCGAACTGCCGGAACTCAATCATGACTCGGAAGAGGTCGTGCGGCTCGTCACCGATGTGATGCTGCATTGGCTGCGGCGTGGAGCCTCCGCATGGCGGCTGGACGCCGCCTACGCCGTGTCGCCGGCGTTCTGAACGCGTGTTCTGCCCGCCGTGCGGCGCGAATTCCCCGACGTGTGGATCATGGGCGAGGTGATTCATGGCGATTACCCCGCGATTGTCCGGCAATCCGGCATGGATTCACTCACCCAGTACGAGCTGTGGAAGGCGATTTGGAGTTCGCTCGAATCCGCGAACTTCTATGAACTGGATTGGAGCCTCAAACGGCACAATGAGTTTCTGGAGTCGTTCGCGCCGCAGACGTTCGTCGGCAACCATGACGTGACACGCATTGCCAGTCGTGTAGGAGATGCCGGAGCCTCCCTTGCGATGACCGTGCTGTTCACCGTCGGCGGCGTGCCGAGCATCTATTACGGCGACGAGCAGGCGTTTCGCGGCGTCAAGGAGGACCGCATGGGCGGCGATGACGCGGTGCGGCCGGCGTTCCCCGCATCGCCGGGTGATTTGCCTGGCACGGGGGAGTGGATGTATCGCCTGATCCAAGGGCTGATCGGCATCCGCAGGCGCAATCCGTGGCTCACCCACGCCATGACGACGCCGGTGACGGTCGACAACAGGCGGTACGCCTATGATGCGGTCGGCCATGGCGGAGAACGTTTGCATGTCGAGCTGTCGCTCGACCCGGCACCTCATGCGGTCGTCAGCGGCTCGGACGGCACGGTGCTCATGCGCGTGCAGCACGGCGACTGACGGTCATCCGCCGATTCCTCGGTGAATGGATGCCTATCTCGCTTTCAAGGGGTTGATTCGGTGACGCTGAAACATCTATCTGCGTTTCAAGGGGTTGCCGGCCAAGTATCCAAGCTCCAGGAACCGCATGACTTCAATGGCAATCCGGCCGGAATACTCCGGATATCGCAATCTGGCAACCCCCTGAAACGCAGATAGATGTTCCTTGAGTGTGGAATCAACCCCTCGAAACCGAGAAAGCGGAGCGTTTTCTTTTGGTTGCCTGCCGGAGAGCGTGCGTAAACGAAAAAACCGGTCGAAATCGACCGGTTTCAATCTGTGGAGCTAAGGGGACTCCCGTAGTCTGTTGGTATTCCGCCGTTTCTTCGGCGTTTCGTAACTGTGGGTACCTTGTAGGGTACCTTACGTGGTTTTTTCTCGCTTCTTTTCAACGCTGCCGCACGTACACGAAAGGACGAATTCTATCTATCAAGAGAATGTCCGCCACCCACAGGAGCGACGGGCATTATCGGTCGCTAATAACCGATAACTTCGGTCTCGACTGTCGAAATTACATCCGCAGGAATATCATTCACATCAAGCCGATACACAACATTCATACGCGGATTGTACACACCGAGGTATTTCACATTCTCATATTCAGGATGAATAGAATGAAGTCCCATACGCCAATACATAAGCAACTGGAGGGTGTACTTGTTTTGAAGTTTCTGCTTTGACACCTTGAAATCCCAAAGCGTGTCATTCGTCAGAAAATCGCCGTCACCAGTAGCGACGTAGCCGGTGTATCCACCTTCAAAAGTCAGACCATCCATCACTTTCGGACCGTACTGATTGAAAAATCTCAACGAGCGTTCGACCATAGTGCGGATATTTTCAACCGTGTCGCCATCAGGCTCAATGTCTTCCACGGGGCGGTATGCCATGACGCCAGCTCTGTATGCAGAATCAAATCCAGATAGCTTTACGGCGGCTACAATGGAATCGTCATCCAATCCATACACATTCGACAACAGCTTCTTGAACAATCTCCGCTGTCGGACAACATGAGCGCCCAGCTTGGAAACCTTAAATGCTTCCTCTACCGATGTTCCAGACATGAATCGAGTGAGATAATCCACCGCAATGCCGACCAAGCTCGGGGATACATTTTCCTCTGGATGCAGTTCATCAATGCCGCCCCCGTCGAGCATCGTTTGCTCAAATTCTTTGGGTTTGATATAGCCGCCTCTCGGCTGCTTTATCTTGCTGATACGCTGCGTCACCGAACACATCCATCCGTTCGCAGCAATATCCTGCGGCGTCAGTTCGCCGCTCCTAAGCTTCTCTATCACGTCTTCTCTTGTCAGCATAGATTCCACTCCTTCCAAATCAGTTTTCCGAATGTTCCTGAATCCACTCGTGGATAATCGCAGCAATCGTCGTTTCTTGCTCCTTGGCGAAGAAGAAAATCCGCGACGCGGGATGCGAGATTCACATAAAGAAGTTCTTAAAGGAGACTAAAATGACTATCACCACATATTCCCATGGGAATCACCCCCTATGGTAATAGAACCATCTTGGTTGATGTTGTCCTTGGTGATAGGAGCGAAACCGCCTCCGGCGCTGTCGAAGTCTTTTCGGTAGTCGTATCCGTTGCATCCGTATTGTGTGCAGTTGTTGGAGTTCTGGGGTTGGGTGTATTGGCTTGAACCGCCGGAATAGGAGCCTCCGCCATTATTGGAGTAGGAGCCACCCGAATTTGAATAGCCGGAGTTGGAATAGGTTTCGGACGAAGCCCCATTGGATTGGGCTTGCACCTGCGCCTGTTCCTGAGCTTGCTTCTGTGCGTCGGCCTGAGCCTTGGCGTTCTTGGAATCGTTCACGGACTTCACGGCCTTGGAGAGCGTGTCATTGGAGGCGGTCAACGATTTCACGTCAGCCTTCTTGTCGCTACTGGTCTTCTTGGCGTTGTTGATGGCGGTTTTCAGGCTTTCACGGGTCTTGTCGTCCTGCACCTTGCCTTCGGAATCCTTGTACAGGTTTTCCGCGTCGGTAATGGTCTTGTCGAGAGCATCCTTCGCATCCTTGACCTGCTTGGCGGTCTTGGACGCCTCCATCTCGCCCATGGCCTTGCCGATGGCGTTAATGGAATCGTTGGCTTCGGTCATGTCATTGGAGACACTGGCGTTGGCCTTGGATACGCTCCACAGATTCCACTTGACGGCATGCGCTGAAACGGGAACGCCCTTCCGGGATTCCCCAACCTTAAGGCTCTTGTTCAGGGAATCCAACACGGCCTTGTCAAGCACGTCCGACTCCTTCGTAGCCTTGACGAGCGTCCGTGCTCCCGCAAGTGTCTTCACCAGCTTCGAATCAGCCTCCTTGGCCGACTCAACCCGAGACGCGTAGGAATCGTATGCCGCATTCGACGCATACGCGTAGCCACCAACACCTGCAAACACAACAACGGCGGCAACGGCGGCAATTATGATGGTGCGCCTCTTGCCGCTTTTCTCGCTCACGTCCGGAGTCTTCTCTTCTTCGGCCATATAATCTCCCTTTTCTACCCCTCGTATTCTACCCCTATTTTCTTTTTCACGTCTTTTTTACATTTTTTTCGATTTTTTACATTTCCGTCACATTTCCTTTTTTTAGGTGCGACACGCCCGGTTTTTTGCGGTTTTTTGGATTTTTTTGCTCGGCTGTCGTGGTTTGCGACACGCCGTGGTTTTGGCTTGTTTTCAACGTTTCTGAGCTGTTTTGTGTGGACGGTTCCAGTATAACACAATGTATGATATACTAACAAAAGGTAATTCTGTACTTGCGTATGCGCTATCCTAGAAGTGTCCCCAGTTGGACGGGCAACCGATTGGCTGGGTGACACTGAAAATCGCCACGTGAGCTATCACGGCGATTCCTGAAAACTAAATAGTGATAGCGACCTTGTTCCAAGGAGGAACATATGGCATTCGCAAGCAAGTTTGCCGACTTCCGCAGAATTCCCATCGCTCAAACGGCGATTTCGAGCAAGATGCTCGCGGTCGGCGTTGATGCGGACCCTGTGGAAAATTATGATGAAGACACCAAGGTTCATTCCGAGAGGGTGAACGAAAAGGGCGAACATCAGTGGAACCTTCGTATTTTCGCGAAGCCTCTCGCTGGTGACACCGAGACGCTCGCAGACATCATCAACGTGAAAATTTGGGCTAAAGTCCGTCCTGTTATCAAGGAGGACGCTCCGATTACGTTCACTGATTTCGCGATGCGGCCGTGGCTTACGAATAAGCATGGAAAAATTAATTCCGGCTTGAGTTTTTCCGCGTCCGGCTTCAGGCAGGACTGACGTCATGAAGCAGCCGATGGTATCCCGCACGGTATTAATGCCGATTGACTTGTACAATCGCATTGCCGTGTATGCGAAAACCTACGACATCTCATGGTCGGGAGCTGTCCGCCGATTGGTGGAAGCGCAATTGCCGGTAGAGGAAGCATTTCCTTTTGAAGGTGTTCCATTCGATGCCTGAGAACCGTTGGAAAATCCTTCTCGCTGTTAACGTCGGTGTGGCCTTGCTTCTGATTGGTTTTGCTGTCGGAATCGTGGCGGCTTCGTCCAGCTCCACGGTGTATTCGACTGACCCGGCCCAGTGTCCTACCGACGCGACTTTTTGTGAGTCAGTAAATGTCTGGCGCAGGGCTTCGGACGCGGGGTTTGATACCCCAAACGCTCTAAATAAAAGGTCAAGCTCCCTAATAGGAGCTTGACCATCTCTCTTGTTTCATCCTCGACGGGGTGAGGGTTGCCGCCCTTGCCCCGTTTTTGATTTTTGGAGGAATCAACATGGAAATTCTATATCTTATTTTGAAGGTGTGTGCAATCCTGGGATTGTTCGCACTAATGTTCCTGCCACTCCACGACGTTACCGCGTGGGATGATGACAGCTGGTATGCGAGATTCACCGTCTCGGCTCTCGCCACGGTGGTATGGGTTGGCTTCATTCTCTTCCTTCCGGGGTATTGGGTCGTGTACGCCGTGATGGTGGCCGTGCTTCTGCTTTTCGGATTGTTCCACCCGGCCTTGCGTAATCTCTTGCCGTTCTGGCGTTGGGCGCTAGCTTTGCGCCATCGGATTAAGGGTGATTCGCCGGAATTTGTGGTGGAACGAGTGCTCGCGCTCCGTCCCATTGAGGACGCCACCACGGATTTCAAGGGTGTTCGCGACTACACGGCGTCCTACTCGTCTTACGAGGATGGCGAGGCCATGTTGGACTTCACCTGCCAAATCAGTGGTGTCACGGATGACTTCGTGGACAAGCAAGCACGGCTCGGTCTCGGTGCGATGGGTGCGGAAACCTACAAAATCGATCACATTGGCCCCGGCCATTGGATGCTGCACTTCTACGAGACCACGCCTAAGAATCCACTTGACGAATCGAAGACCATTAAGGCTTCCGATTTGGCTGATTGGAATGGTCGGACAGTCACTTACGGTATGACCGAGGCTGGCGATTTCGCCAAACTGTCCTATGCCCAGACGTCTGGAATCGTGGTCGGTGGCGTCCCCGGTGCCGGTAAGTCTGCCGGTGCAACTCTGCTCACGTTGCCTCTGCTCGCCTCTCCGAAGGCGTCCGTTGCCATTTTTGACGGTAAGGGCGGCATGGATTGGGCATGGGCGCAACGAGCAGCATCGCTCTACAACAACGACTGTGACCTTGATTTGGAGACTGCCACCGACCAGCTGGAACAGTTGGCGCAGAGGTGCGTAGAGGATTTGAAGTCGCATCCGTGGTCGGAGTCCGACCCTGATTTCTGGCATAGCGGGGCGTCCGCCCTGCACCCGTTCCATTTGGTGGTCATCGATGAATGCCAGACCTTGTTTGACGTGACCGGAAGGTCGAAGGAAGACAAGGCTCTGGTGGAACGCTGTAAGCGTGCGGTTGCAACCATCGTCCGTAAGGGGCGTTCGGCGGGATGGTGTGTCATGCTTCTGACGCAGAAGCCTACTGCCGACTCGATTCCTACCAACATCCGCGATAATTGTGTGGTCAGGTTCGCGCTGCGTGTGACCACTCGTGAGGCCAGTGAAGCCGTGTTGGGAGCCATCCCGGACGGTGACCCGACCCCGACGGAGATTCCGAGTACGCGTCGCGGTGGTGCCGTGGTGCAGGGTGAGGACGGCCACACGGTGGGCGTCCGGTTCTTCTACTTGCCGGTGACCGATGCCGCCAAGGCGTTGGATTCGTCCACGTTGAAGACCGTCACGGACGGGCTGACTGTCTGACGTTTTGACCCTACGAGGGGGCGGGAAACCGTCCCCTCTTTTTGTATCTGAACACGTGGGGGTATCGCCTGTGTGAAGGAGAAGAAGAGCCGTGCAGACTCCCGCACAAGTTAGGTGCGCTTGGCGTGCGGCAGCACGCACCGGGAACTTCGGAATTCGCCAGCCAAAGGAGGCCGGAGCACGAAGCCGTAGGAGCCGCCGAACGCGTGTGAGCGGTAGGCGTCGGCGTAGCCCCCAGCGAAGCCGACGGCGAGAGCGAACGCAAGCGGAAGGCGAAAGCGACGAAGGCGTAGTGCGGAAGGCCGACGACGCTGGGGTTCCGACGCTCCCGGCTCAGTACCGAGAGAGTCAAGTGGGTTCCTGACTGAGCAGGAATCGAGCGGTGGTTAACTGCACTCTCTCCTTTCTTTAATAACTGGCCGCATATTTATAACTGGCCGCATATTTTCTTCAAAAACTTTCAATCGAACAAATGGGGAGAAATCCCCGAACACCAAAGGAGGTGGTCAATATGCCGACGATTACAATTCGAGCGCACGGTGTGAGTGCTACGCGGAATCAAACGGTGGTGAATCCAGAAACCGGCGAAATCGTCAAGCTGACGGCGTTTCAGCCGCCTGAGCGGACGGCGACGAAGGGTTGGACGCCGAACGTGGCGCGACGGAATGAGCAGCGTTTGCAGCAAATCGATTTCGATGCGGTGGAAGGCTTTCCGGCTTTCGTCACGCTCACCATGCCGTCTGGCCAGATGGGTGAGGTCAGTGCCTCCATGTTCCACGGTTGGTTGAAGCGATGGTTGCAATTCATGAAACGGCATGGGATGACCCACTATTACTGGATTCTCGAATTCCAAGCGAGCGGGAACCCCCACCTACATGTCCTCGTTTGGCTTGACCATGAGCCGGATGCGTTGGAAACGTTCAAGGCATTGCGCTCTTGGGTCGGGATTTTGAACAAGTCGGGCGTGGGCGCTCGAATCCAAGGGCAAATCTGGGAGCCTATCGACGTGGGTGGCGAAATTACCGTGGACGGGGAGACGGTTCCCGCGCATCCAGAAAGAGTACTCATGTACTTGGCCAAGCATGCGGCGAGAGGTGTCGCCCATTACCAGCGGCAGATTGAGAATATGCCGGAGGATTGGCAATACAGGAGTGGCCGCGTGTGGGGTCATGATAGGGGTCTTCCCCTGCGGGAGCAGGAGGATGTGGAGACGGATTATCCGACGTTTCATCGTTTTCGCCGTCTGGTGCGTCGGTGGCGGTTGGCTGAGGCTCGCGCCATCAAAGACCGAGACCGTCGCCGTCAGGCCATCGTGCAAGCCCGTGGGAGTCTGAAGTGCGGTAGGCCGGATATTAGCCCGTATCGTGGCGTGTCTGCGTGGATTCCGTCGGATGTGGCGTCCCAGCTGTTGGATGCGGCAATCAGCATGAATGGGGGTGAATATGAGGAAGACTGAACTCCCTCCGCTCATGACTATCGCGGACACGATGGCGTACTTGCAGTGTTCGCGCCAACATATCTACGATTTGCTCGCGTCTGGACGGATAAAAACCTACAAAATCGGGCGTCGCCGGTACGTTGACGCGGATTCGTTGGCTCACCTGTTTTGGTGAAGGAGTACGGCTAGTTGGCTTTTCAGGCTGGCTAGCCGTTTTTCCGTTTCGTCTATAGCTTCCTCCAGTTCCTCCACGGTCGGCTCGTGGGGCATGAGGGTGTCTTCGATGCCGCAAGCGATTTCGCGCATTCTCTCACTGCCGCTTGCCCGCTGGTACCTCTCTATGGAGGTCTGCGCGTCGGCGTGCCTTCCCCATGCCATCGTGTCTTTCAGACTCGCTCCGGTGGCGACGGCGGCGGTGATGCTCGTGGCTCGCAGGGTGTGGAAGTGCAAGTCAGGCCGTCCGGCTTTGACCTTGGCCGTATTGAAGTGGTCGCGGAGTCGATTAGGGGTGATGTGACTGCCGTTCGCGCATGTGACGATGAAATCCGTGGGTTGCTTGCCGTTGCACGCTTCGCTGATTAGTTTTCCGAGCTGTGGCGGAACCGGCTGGGTCGTATTGCTCGTCGCCGTTTTTGTGGCTTTGAGTCCGCCGTGTTCGTCGGCGGAATGGCAGACCCTCAGTGTCTGGGTTTTTGGATTCCAGTCTTGGACTTGCAGACTGACCACCTCGCCTATGCGTAAATCGAGGATTGCGCCCAACCACACAGCGATTCGCGTGGTGTCGGGCATTGCGGCATAGATTGTTTGCAGTTCCTCCCCTGTGGCTGGCGGGATTTGTGCTTGACGGGATTTGGGTACTGCCGGGGCTTTCATGGTTACGGGCGATTTGTCTACCGCCCCTTCCGCCACGGCTTTGGCGTAGATGGATTTCAAGAGTTGGAAGGTCTTCTTTCTTGGCGTCGCTCCCCCATTGAAGTTGCCGAGGTCGGACAACCAACGGTTTATGTCTTCCTGCGTGATGCCGGTGAGTGGATATTTCCAAAAAAAGGCTTGCGAGAGGTGGGTCAGGTATTCTCTGTGCTTTCTCTTGCTTCCTGACGCCAGTTCACTGCCGTCTGCGGCGTATTCCAGCCATGTGGGTGCGAACTCGTCCATGACATAATCACAGAATAGTGCTCTGCGGCGTTCTATGGCGGTTTTCTGCCGTTTGCGCTCTGTGGGGCTACTCCACTGTTTTATTCCGGCTTTGTCGGCTTCTACGAGGGCTTTTTCGGTGCTCAGCCATGCTTGGGCTGACCGTTCGTCTTTGAACGTTTTTGTGATGACTTCACCCTTGTGGCTGTATTTCGCTCTGTAAGATTTGCGGTCGGCACGATATACGACGCTTCCAAACTTTGTGCTCACGATTCCACTATGACTTGATGAGTGCCCAATTCGGGTACCTCTCCGGGTACCCATTTCGTTGACATTGGCGTACATTTCCGTACATTCTTTGTTTGCGCCGTATGCCTTGAAATCGTTGGAATTCCGCCGTTTTCGCATGAAAAAAGGGCTTCCAGATTCCTCTGAAAACCCGAAAGTGGAGCTAAGGGGATTCGAACCCCTGACCCTCTCCATGCCATGGAGATGCGCTACCAGCTGCGCCATAGCCCCAAATTCATTTATCGGCTGCTTTTTGAGCCGATTGATAATTTACCTCAAGTCGGTATGAAAACCAAACTGGGCGTGTCGTACAGCCTCCGTCACCCGCGTCATCCGTCTCACCCGCCCAAAGTCCCATCTGAGGATGGCTAAATGGGACTTTCGTCGGATAAGGGGCGACATAGGGGTGTGGGGAACGTGGCCGGTGGGCCGCTTATCCGGCGAAAGTCCCATATGTGGCTGTCTGGTGGGACTTCCGCGGGATAAGCGGCCGGATACGAGTGGGCTGCTTGATGTCACGCCTGGTTGCCGGACTTGCCGGTGCCGGTGGAGCCGCCACCGGAGGAAGAACCCGATCCGGATCCCGACGACGACCCGCTCGACGAGGAGCCGGAGTCGGAACCGGAACCATTGGAACCGGAGTTGGAGCTTGCTCCGTCGGAGCCGGAGTGGCCCGATCCGTTGCCGGTTCCGTTGCTGCCTGAGCCCGACCCGGAGGAGTCGGAGCCTGAGGAGTTTCCGTTGCCGGTTCCGGTGGAGTCGGAGCCGTTGCTCCCGTTCGAGCCATTTGATCCGTTGGAGCTGGAAGACCCGTTCGACGAGGAGGAGTCGGAACCGTTGCCCTGAGTGGAATCGGTCGATCCATTGCCACTGTTGGTCGAGCTGTTGCTGTCGCCGGTCGAGCCCTTGCCGGTCGAATCGGTGCCGTCCTTCGTTGTCGAATCCTTGGTGTCGCTGTTGCCGTCGGTCGTGTCGTCCTGCGGTGCCTGCTGCTTGGGCTCGGTCGGGGTGTTCGACTGGCGCACCCAGTCGCGGACCACAGTATCGGTTCCCTGACCTTGGGTGATGGCGAGGATGACGCCGGCGGTCGCGCCTACCGCCACCAGGGCGCTGACGACGGCGACGATGATGGCGGTGCGCTTGTTGCGCTTCGCCCGATCGGCCTCTGACCTGAAGGTAGCGGACCTGGAGGCCGTGAATCTGGCTGCGGCAGGCCGGGCGGACGTGCGCATGCCGCTTGGCGTGGCGGCGCGGGCCGAGGACGGTGGCGCCGGCACGGGGGGCATCCCGCTCGCAATCGTCGCATCGGCGTCCACCGGGGCGTTGCCGATCAGTTGCGTCTCATCGCCGTGCGACAGCCGCCGTGCGGCGTCCGAGGCGACGGTCCGCGGACCGTGACCGAGCTCGTGTGATGCGGGGGCCGGCAGCGCCACCGGATTGGCGATGATCGCTGTATGGTCCTGCGCATTGGCGTCGGTGGAAGCGGTTGTATCCGTATCAGCCGCCGTCTCCGTAGCGCCGTCGTCCTCGTCGCCCGTCGTCCCCGCGACATCCTGCAGTTTCCGGCCGGATTCGTGCAGTACGTTCTGATAGATCTGTGACGAGACCGCCGACACAATCGAACCGATCGCCACGCCGATCACCGAACCGGCGATGCCGATTTTCGCCGATAACAGGAACGAGGTGACCGCCGCCAACGCGCCTGCCGCGATAGACGACAGCGAAATTCCCTTGAAAAAGTTCTTCATGTTGAACGACGCTAGCGGTTCCTTCTCGAACTTGACTTATCTTGCGGCGAAAAATGCTGAAAAATCACACGGTTATAGCTGAATCTGCACAATCGTGCGACTGATTCGGGAGAACGGCCATGCCGGCCCGGTCAAATCAGCGGACGACGATATCAGTATGGCCGGAGCCGACCTCGAAATGATACCGTGCGATGCCCAGGCAGATATCGGCCTGAACGCCCTCCAAAGGCTGCGCGAGAACCGTCTTGCCGTCCTCCAGCAGGGTGAAGCGCACCGGCTGCTTGCCCAATGCGCTCGGAGCCAGCGCCACCGCGCGAAGCCCCGACAGGAACCAATCCGGAGCGCCGGAGAGGTCGCCGTTTTCCACGGCCCCGAGCTCTTCCAAAGGCTTGCTGCGATGTGCCCGGCCCGGTCTGTTGCCATACCCCAAGGCCAGGGCGGCGGGCATGCGCTCGCCCTCGCCTAGCCGCCAGCGTCCGTCATGGTCGTGCGTCTCGTGCAACACCACCCAACTTGAGCCCATCCCCAGCTGCGTCGCCGTCAGGGCAAGGCGCTCGCCGTAATAGCCGACCTTGCGGTCCAGCTGTGCCGGGTCCTCGTCGTCGGAGCCGATCAGGGCGATGCAATAGCGGACGTTCTTGAAGCGACCATAATGGGTCGGGCATCCCCCGAACGCATCCGTGTCGTCCTGCACCAGCTGGACGTCGAGCCCGCCGTCGGCGTTCGCCGCGTCCACGGCCTCATTCAGCGCGCGAAGCGTATCGTCATCGATGGGCCGGTCGCTGAAATCGCGGACCGCGTGGCGCCGCTCCATTGCCTCGACGATGTTCATACATATTCTCCTTATACAGGCTTGCGCTGCCGATCGACGCCGTCCATAATGAAGACGATGACGGGCCGCGATGAGGACGGTGGCTTCACCCAACATATTCCATCCAATATCCTAGCCACGGCGCGGGCCTGCGTGCATCGTGTCGTCCGTCGTTTGCCCGGATTCCCGGGCCGGGGGTCGCGCGCGGCCATCCGCCCGCGCCGCCGGGCCCGGGATATGCGGGACGCACGACTATGGAGGGCGGAACGATTATGATTCGGCGATATCGTGTTTCGAACGGGAATGCCGCGGGCGGAAGCGGCGGAAACGGCCGCGAGGAAGGCCGAGAGGACGGCCGCGAGGAAGGCCGCAAGGCCAGTCGCGCGGTTGGCCGCGCGGTGGCCGCCGCGATGGTGGCGCTCCTGATCGTGTCCGCCGTTTTGGTGGGTTCATGGCTATGGTCGCGCCGCGACGGCATCATCAGCGGGGTGAAGGCGTTCGGCGTGAAGGCCTCGTCCATGTACTCGCACGCGCGAGAGCCCGACACGACGGTGATGCCGCCCGACGTGTCGCGGCGCAGGTATCCCGTGTTGACCAGCCCGGTGGATTTCAACGGCAACGGTGTGGACGACTATACGGACATCATGCGCGGGGCCCGCAAGGATGCGCTGGCGCACCCGGCATACGACGACGGCTACTACCAGGGCGGATACCCGCCCGCCGACCGCGGCGCCTGCGTCGATGTGGTGTGGCGCGCCTTCCGGAACGCGGGATACGACCTCAAGGCCATGGTCGATGCGGACATCGCCGCGGACCGCGCGTCCTATGCGTCGGTGGCCGCCAAACCCGACCCCAACATCGACTTTCGCCGTACCGGGGTGCTCGACGTGTTCTTCGGCAAATACGGGATCACCCTCACCAACGATGTCAACGATCATGCGCAATGGCAGCAGGGCGACATCGTCGTGTTCGACCGTGTCAAGCATATCGGCGTGATCTCCGACAAGCGTGACGCTGACGGGTTCTCCTACGTGCTGCACAATATGAATCAGCGGCGGCGTGAGAACGATTATCTTGCGTTCTCGCGCCGCATGGGCGTCACCGGCCACTACCGCTGGGACGCGTCTCGCGTGCCGAAATCCGTGTTGCGTGCGTGGAAGGGCTGAGATGCCGCGCGGCGCGGGTGAGATTATTCACAGTCGGCTGATTTCGCTATGAGGCCACAGGAGTTTGAAGTAGGCTGATATGTGGAATAACCAGTGTGACCATCACCAAACGAAAGGATCGTGCACTATGGCAACGCTCACCGCCGACATGAAGACGTTCATCGAAAACAACCTCGCGTGGATCACCACCGTCGACAAGGACGGCAACCTCGATCTCGGCCCGAAGATGTCGATGTTCGTGCTCGACGACAACCACCTCGCCTACCACGAGCGCACCGCCGGCCAGCACTACCGCAACCTGCAGGACGGCAGCCCGCTGGTCGTCGCCGTCGCCAACCTGGCCGAGAAGAAGGGCTACCGCTTCCGCGGCACCGTGACCCTGCACACCGACGACGACATCTATGACGCCCAGGTCAAGGTCGCCGAGGAGAAGGGCACCAAGAAGCCCGCCGCCATCCCGGTGCTTGAGATCACCGAGATCCAGGACCTGTCCTCCGGCGCCACCGCAGGCAAGACCATCGACAAGGACTGACCGTCGACAGGTGCCGGTCGTCGGCGAGAGCCGGTGACCGGCATGTGACCAGAAAGGCGCGGTTCGGGCGATACATGCCCGAACCGCGCCTTTCTGGTCTTTCGATACCGGCTTTCGTGCAACGCTGGCGGCTGCGGCCGGCAGCGGAACGGCGACGGAGGGCCGGCGACGGCTTGATGTCAGCGGATGCGGTAACGATGCCCCCGCTGCGTGATGAAGAACCCCATGCGCCGCATCTTGCGCGTCAATGAGTAGAGCGTGCCGTCCATGATGTCACGCTGCTCGAAGATGCCCGTGCCGCAGACCTTCTCCAGCAGCTCGTCGAAGCTGAGGAATTCGCCGTTCGCCCGGATCAGCGTCTCCAGTGTCGTGTATTCGCGCGCAGACAGCGCCAGCGGCTGCTTGCCGCTGCGATAGAACGCCTGCCGATTGCGCGTGTCGAGCATGAGGTCGCCGTGGATGAGCGTGGTCTCGTCCGCGGCTCCGCCGGATTCCAGCGCGCGCACGTAAGACAGCAGTTCGGCGTCCGAGAACGGCTTGACGATCGTTTCATCCGCGTGAATGGACGGGACGCTGGAAGCGCCGTCCAGAGACGATGGTGGCGCGGCCGGCCGGGCGGCCTGCCCGTCGGCCTTGTCCCGGCCTGTTTTGCGGATCGTCGGCAACGGGGTCTGCCGTCTGACCTGCGGCGTGTCGTCCGGGTTCGCCTTCGGCGTGCGCGGGGGAGTGGAAAGCAGCAGCGTTCGCGGCCGCACGGCCGTGCCGGTGCCGTCGCCGGCCTTGCCGTCCATGAGCCGGGACAGGCTCCGTCTGGTCTCATCCAACAGATCATGCGCGGACAGGTCGTCGATGATGACCAGATCCATTGGTGTGCCGTGCGGCCATGCGCCGGCGAGCGAATCGACATCCGACGCGGCAGACACCGTGTGCCGGGCGGATTCCAGCGTGCCTTTCACCGCGGAAGCCAACGCCGGATCGCTGGTCACGAAAAGAATGTCCATTGCGCCTCCTGCCTATGTAGCTACTCCCCACTGTAGCCCGTCGCCGTGTGTTCGGGTGACCGGTCGTCACAATATGGGGCACCGGGGCCGAGGAGGACACCCGCCCGGGCCCGGCCGGCCCTCGCCGCGTTTCCCGTGCTTCCCTTTTCTGCGGTTCTCTTCTCCTTCCCGAGGATGAATGCCGCCCGTCGTGGCCTAAGCGCTCGTCGTCCATATCGGTCTCATGGCGGATGGCCCGGCGGCCTGCGACTCGGCTACAGTGAAACCAACAGGGGAGGAGCAGACGATATGGGATTCTTCGAGAGCTTTTCGGCGCCGTTCATGATGTCGGTGGCGTTATGGCCGCTGGTGTCGTTCATCGTGACCGTGCCCGTGCTGGCCATGCTGTACCACCGGGACAACCGGCTCGGCTTCGGTGCGGCGCTGTCGGAGTACGCGACGGTGCTGTATCTGATCGGCCTGCTGTGCTTCACGCTGTATCCGATGCCGGACGATCCCGCAGCGTACTGCGCCACCCACCATCTGCATCCGCAGCTCAATCCGCTGCAGTTCATCGGTGATATCCGCGCCGACGGGCTGACGGCGATCCTGCAGATCGTGATGAACGTGGTGTTCTTCGTCCCTCTCGGCTTCATCATGAAACGGGTGTTCCGCTGGAAATTCGCGGTCGCCCTGCCGGTCGGCTTTCTCGCGTCGCTGCTTGTCGAGACGATGCAGCTGACGGGGGTGATGGGTGTGTTTCCCTGCTCGTATCGTCTGTTTGACGTGGACGATCTGATATGGAACACGTCGGGCGCCGTGATCGGATACGGTTGCGCCATGCTGTTCGACCGGCTGTTCCCGCCGCGGCGCACGGATATGCAGACGGTCACCCGGCCGGGGTTCGTGCGTCGTTTCGTGGCATTCCTCATCGACATGGGACTGGTCGTGGTGTGCGCGACCCCTGTGGGCGTCGCCGCGATGGTGCTGGTCACGATGATTTCGGGCCGTCCTGGCGCCGACGTGCAGCGGATGCGGCTGCTCGGCCCGCTCGGGTTCGGGGACATCGCGATGCTGGTTATGCTGGTGCTGTTCGAATGGGTGATTCCGTGGTTCAGACAAGGCCGCACTCTCGGCGGCAGCTACACGCATATGACCTGCGAGACCACGCCGAGGAGCGGCGCTCGCCGCGTGGCGTTCTATGCGGCGCGGTTCGCCGCGATATGCTGCGTGGTGTTCTGCGGGCGCGTGCCGTGGGCGGGCACGGTGATATTGGTCATGGGCGTGTTCTGGCTGGTCCGCAGACAGATGCCGTACGACTTGATTTGACGTCGCTCGCCGCGTCGTCGGTCCAGCTTTCCGGGACAATGGAATCATGAGCAACAACATACTTGTCATCACCAGCAACCCCGAAAAGGACAGCATGACGGATGCCGTGGGTGCGGCATTCGCGGCGGGCGCCGTCGAGCGCGGCGCGTCGGCGGACGTGCTGGACCTGTACGATGAAGGATTCAATCCCGTGTATTCTGCGGCCGACCGGGCCCATTATCTCGGCCATGCCCCGATGCCCGAGGACGTCGTGCCTATCCAGCGCCGGCTCGCTCAGGCGGATGTAATCGCCCTGGTGTTCCCGATCTTCTGGTATACGATGCCGGCGATGGTCAAGGGACTGTTCGACCGCGTGATCTGCCGCGGGTTCGCCTATCATCCGGACGGCACCCCCGGCGCGCTCGCGGACAAGACGGTGCGGGTCATCATGCTGACCGGCGGCTCGCGGCAATGGTATGAGTCCGACGGCATCGGCGAGTCATTGGACAATCAGATCTGCCGGCAGACCTTCGCCAAGTACTGCGGGGTGAAGGACGTCGAGCTGGTGTACGTCGACAACCTGTCCATGGGCGACGATTCGTCCGACAAGCGTAAGGCCGCCGCGGCCCAACTCGAAGGCATCCGTCAACTGGGCGCCAGCCTGGCGTGACGCCCATAAGCCATCACCACCGAACGAGCCGGCGGCCGATATATGGTGCCGCTCGACCCGCGGTGGCTCTCACACGCGCATGTTCGGGAAATGCAGGCGCATGAAGTCGTCATCGAAAGCCGCCCGATATGCTGCGCGAACCAGTTGTCGAACACCACGCCGTTGGCGCGCTGCCCGTACAGGAAGATCGCGGGCGGCGTGACCACGGAGTCGATGAGAATCCACGCCAGCAGTATGGTCGCGAGCCGCGTGTGCCACGTGTCGTCGATGAGATGCACGAGCCACAGGACGAGCGGCAGGATGAAACGGACGATCAGATAGCGCAACAGCCCCCAGAACAGCATGAACGGGACGGTGGTGCGCCCGCCGATGTTCAGCGGCTCGTTCGCATAGTTCCATGACCGGCTGCCCAGCAGATACTGTTGGATCAGACTCATCGCGAACTCCAGCATGCCGTCGGCGAGACCGCCGACCAGCACGACCTTTCCCCCGGTCGATACGGCGCCACGCGATGACGATGGCCAACGCGGAGACCGTACACGTAGTTGAAGGGGGTGAGGATCGATCCGTTGCGGTACTCGAACATGCCTTTGGCCTGGTATGCCCAGATGATCTTGTGCACGGTGCCGATCAGACCTGCGAGCGCGTAGACGAACACACAATCCGCCCAGTCGCGAGGGCGGGGCTACCTGCCCAAGAGCTTCGCGTCCATCGACCGCAAGACCGGCAAGCCGAAGACGGCGAACATCGTGCTCGCCATCGCGGCCGAGCTCGTCATCATCGGATTGCAGGTGCTGCCGTTCTCCCCGGCCGCGCTCAAACCCGCATCATGGGTGATCGTGGTGGTGTGGATCGTGCTGGGACTGGCGTTGCGCCTGATGAGCCTGCGCTCCCGGCGCGAGTGGCGCATCGCCGTCGCCGCCCGCAAGCCGCAGGTAATCGCGGTCGTGGGATTTGCGTCGGGGTACGAACCGGCTGATGACGGAAACGCCCTTGCCGCGGTTCTTCACATAGATGAACCCGATGACGGAGAACACGACCGCGCCGATGAAATTGACGATGAGATCCTCCATCGTGTCGATCAGGCCGATGTCAAGATAGCCGCCAAGGCCGAGGTCGCGCCCATTGACCGCCACCTGCGTGATGTCGTTGATATGAATGGCGTGATTGGCGTGGGCCGGATCGAGCATCACCGAGCTGATCGAATGCACGACGGCGTCCTTCTGCATGTCGAATCCGAACAGCATGTCCATCGAGAATTCGAAGAACTCCCAGACCACGCCGATCGTCATCGAGAAGCAGAACGACACAATCGCCAAGTACAGCGGCGACAGCTCGAACTTCACACGGTCCGAACGGTTGAGCAGGTCGACCAGCGAAAAGCCGATGGCGGCCGCGAGGAAGCCGTTCATCGTGTGCAGCACCGTGTCCCAGAACGGGAAGATCTCATAGAACGAGCTGATCTCGCCCAGGATCTCGGCCGCGAACACGAACACCAATACGATGACCTCAAGCGCGGACGGCAGTTCGATGCGGAACCGTACTTGGACGAACGCGGGCGCCAGTAGCAACAGCAACGTCAGGATGCACAGGAACACGGCCTCATAGTCGCCGTTGAAGAATTCCAGCACCGCGACAGCGATCACCAGCACGCGCAACACAACATACACCGCGAACGAGCTTTTGTGCTCCCGGATCTCCATGCCTATGGCGGCTTCCATGGTCTTCCAGCGTGCGCGCAACGGCGGTTTGTTCTTCGATTCGCCCATCGCTCCAGTCTATCGGCGACGGGCTGCGCCCGGTGGCGGGCGGCGTGTCGGTGCTCATCGAGCAGCTGGACATACCGTGGCCTGCGGGCATGGGCGGCATGGAAGAATGCGCTGGTGAACAGTCGCAGGATGGTTCTGCTCGAACCGTAATTGAGCGGCGAACGGGTCCAGCCGTGCAGGCCTACCGTGGACCACTGGTCGAGTAGCCGGAACTCGCCGAGATCACGGGCGATCATGTCGAACGGCGTGGCGCATCGGGCCTTGTCCTCCCAAGAGAGCACGACCTTGTACATCAGATGGGCGTTGACGCGCACGTCGATCGGCACGTCCCTGTCGACGCACGTGATGCGCAGCGGCCCGTAGCGGTAGACATGCCGTGATCCAGGATCGCGGTGTCGGAACAAGAACGACATGGACGGCTCTCCCTGTGATGCATTGTATCGGACGGCAGACCGTCGAACAGACGCTGTCGCTGTTCGGCTCCAGCGTCGTGCAATACGCTATTCTCTGGTACCTGGTCTTGCGGTCGAACTCCGGCATGGTCATGACCGTAGCGATGGTCGCCGCCGCCCTGCCGCAGGCAATTGTCTCCGTGTTCGGGGGTGTCTGGGCTGACAGATGGAAACGCAAACTGTTGGTCATGTTTCCCGATGCCGTCATCGCGGCCGTGACCATATGCCTGTCGGCAAGTATGGCTGTCGGCTGGGGTGATACCGGGCTGATTCTTGTCGTTCTGGTCATACGTTCGGCAGGCGGCGGAATCCAGACCCCGGCCGTGCAATCGTTCATCCCGCAGATCGTTCCGGAGGCGTGGTTGCTGCGCGTCAACGCGATTAACGGCACGTTGCAGACGGCGATCAGCATCGCCTCTCCTGCAATCGCCGCAGCCCTCGTCAACCTGATGCCATTGTGGATGATCATGCTCGTCGACGTGTCCACGGCGATTGTCGGCATAGGCTTCGTCGCGCTGATTCGTTTGGATGATGCCCGTCTTCGTCGTCCGGGGGAGAGCTCGGATGACGCCCTGCGCGCCACATCGATTTCGGTTTCGTCGTGCTCTCCAATTTCGCTGACAGGCTTGCCGCGCCCACGTACGCGCTCATGCAAAAGGAGAGCGACGTGTCCCTGCAGGGGCGGGTATTGGGTCTGCTGATCTCGGTCTCGGCATTCGGAGTGCCTGCGGGCATGCTCGTGTTCGGCCCGCTCGCCGATGTGGTCGATGTACGTCTGCTGTTCGTGGTCGGCGGTCTGATGACCGTTCCGATCGGTGCCTATGTGATGAGATCCGCGCGGCGAAATCGGGTCGCTGAGTGAGTGACTGACGGGGTTCATCGTGCGACACGCCCGAATTGTGTAGCAGGACTGTCTTACATGTTCTGCGGGAATGACGGAACAAGGCCGTTTTCCGGGATGCGTGCTTGCAGTTCTGCTACGCAATTCGGGCGTGTTGCGCAGCGTCTCGCTTTGCCGGGCTCGCCGGCGATGTGCGAATGAGCTGCACGCACGGGCTGACTGTGCGCGCTGTCCGTGAGATGGAACCAGGCGTCTTATACCAGCCGGGCGGCGGGTGTGGATGTCATGACAGCGGCCGGAATCAGGCCAGCGTCGCCGTGATGGTGAGATCTCCGGTCTCGGTGCCGGCCCACACGCCGTCCGTGCGGTTCCAGCGCATGCCGTTCGCGCGCAACGAATCGATGCCGTAGCGCCGTGCATGGACCACCAGCCAGGCCGTCGCTTGGCGGCATAGCCTTTTCCCGTTTTCGGTGTCGGTTCCGGCCGACATTGTGAACGTCAGTGTCTTGGACGTGGTCTTGCCCGAGCCGTCATTGGCCGCGGAATTGTCGGCGGCCTTGTCGCCGCCGTCGTCCTGCGTCTTCGAGGAAGGCTCCAGACTCGACGGCGGCGATACCATGACGGTCGGGAATTCGTTGCGGAAATCACTGGTCAGACCATCCATGTCCGCGTCCGAAGGCTGCGCCGGCTCCAGCGCGCACGCAACACCCGCGCCGGTCTCGCCGGTCAGACCCGCCGCCCATGTCCGCGCAAGATTGGTCCAGTCGGCGTACCTGTCCGGATATTGCGAACGCTGCACCGACTGCGCCGCGTCCTCGACGGGGACGGACTGCCAGTTCGGCACCTTGACCAGCTCGTCGTAGAACCTGTTCGCCGCATACGTCTCGTCCATCAGCTGCTCTTTCGCGCCCCACCCCTGACTGGGACGCTGCTGGAACAATCCCACGGAATCCCGGTCGCCGTAGCTCAGGTTCATCAGCCGCGTCTCCTGCATCGCCGTGGCGATGGCGACGGTCGCGGCATGATCGGGCAGGCCCCGTTTGACTGCCGCTCTCGTGATGATTTCGGCGTTCAATGCCTGTTCAACGGACAGCATTTCCTTGTTGTCGCCGGAAGACAGCGTCGCGGAGCAGTAGGCGTCCGACGCCCGGCGTGGTTCAGGGCCGGAAGCGGGCCATACGAAGCGCATCAGTCGTGGAATCGAGGCGAACAAGGCGATGGCCGCGCACAGCATCACCGCGACGATGATCACGGTCCGTCGCATGCCGTGACGCGGCCGTTCCCGACGCGCGGCGGGTCGTGCGTGCCATGTCGGCGACAGCTCATGCCGGATCGGCGGTTGCCCATCACGAGGCGAGACTGATCGCGTTCGCCGAGTCGTTCGTCGTCCGGCCATCTGCTCACCTCCAGAGTCGTTTCCGCGCAGTGTATCTGTTTGCGTGTCGTTACGTGTCTATCGTGCCATATGATGCTGCGATGCCATGGCATCCCGCAGGATGATTTGTGCGGGGCGTGGCGAGAAGCATGTTCCGTGGCTGCCGCGTGCCTGCCGTGGCCGTTTGCCGTGCCCGTTGCCATGGCCGTCGTGTCTTCCGCCGTTCCGGCCATCCCGCGAAGCGCCCCATCATCCGCCCAAAGTCCCATTTGCTTCGCCCGAGATGGGACTTTGGGCGGATGATATCGGATAACAAGCGGATAGAATGCTGCTGTCATGTGACTTATGCTGCGCGTACAGTGGCAGGTATGTTGGATCACATCACATTGCATGTGCGGGACGTCGGACGCAGCATCGCGTCTACGAGTATGCGCTCGCGCCACTCGGCTACATCGTCAAGGCCCACCACGAGCCCACGTTGGGTTTCGGCGTGGATGACGGGACGCCGCACTCCGACTTCTACGTGTCCCCGCTGGATGATGCCGCGCTCGCGCCGCCACCCACGCATATCGCGTTCCTCGCCCCGAACCGTGAGGCCGTGCGGGGTTTCCATGCCGCGGCGCTCGCCGTCGGCGGCCGAGACAACGGCGCTCCGGGACCGCGCCCGTATCATCCGGGGTACTATTCCGCATTCGTGCTGGATCCGGACGGCAACAACATCGAGGCCGTCGTCGACTGGGCGGGATGGTTCGAAAACCATCGCTGACAGGCGGTGCGAACGATTGTTGTACGACTGTACAACAGCGTCGGGCTGATGCCGGTACGTTCGTACATCAGGTGTTTCGGATATCTTCGACGGTCCCGAGCCTGATCGGCAGGTATCCATGCCGATCGGCGGCACACCGCATGACCGACCATACGCCTGCGCGACAGGATGACGGCCATCCACCCGTGGTACGCGCCGGTCGTGCGTTGGATGACAATCGGCTGCATGCCGGACGCGAACCGGGCCGTAAACGTCTGCGACATCAACGGGCAGCAGAACCACCAGACGAGAATCAGCATCGACCATTCCGCCAGATGGCGGTCGCGGCTCAGCCACAACCACAGCTATGAGAAGTTCGTGAACCCATAACTTACGCTCATCCACAGCAGCACCCAGAACATGCTGCCGCCGCTGATCGAACGTGAATGCGTCAGCAGATTGAACGCGCCATAGTCCACGGCGGAATACACGCCGCCCATCACCAGCCCGACCAGCAGCATCATGTATTTGCGACGCCACACCGGCAACGCCGCGAAACCAATCAGAAACGCCACATCCAGCCAGATGTACGTCGGCATGAACTCCCGCCGCGCGATGACGTCCGACACGTCCATGACCCCCTCCGTTGGCTTTCGCCGAATGTTCCTGTGCTCAGGGTATGCCCACCGTTGGTCGGGCCGGTGGGAGATGACGGGTTGGTTGGGCCGGCTGGGTCGGTGAAAATGGCGGAGTCGGCTTGGGCTGTCGACGATGAGTCGCGGTTTCCGTGCGTTTGCGTTCCTAAGTGCGCGCCGAACCGGCAAGTGCGCGCACATAGCAACGCAAATGGCCCTGTTTGCGTTCCTAAGTGCGCACGGTCGTCGTTTCGGCGCGCACTTAAGGACGCAAACGCCTGTTGCGTTCGTCTACACGCGGCTCCGTCGTCCGCCGCGGCTCAGCCTGTCGGCGGAGGCTGCCCGTGCCGGCCGTGCGCTCAACCGTATCGGGGAAGAAGCGCCGATCTGCGGCAGAACTAGAACAGCCGCATGGGCTCCTCGCGGTTGATTGGACGGATCAGGCTCGGCCCGTCGCCCTCCGGTGGAGCGACCTCATGGAAATGCAGCCGCGCGGACAGCTCGGCACCGGCCTTGCGCATCGGCGCGAGCAGACGGGCGCCGTCAATTGAAGGATCCAGCCACTCGGACGTCATACCGGCCGGCACCAGCAGCGGCATACGGTCATGCACCGTCGCCGGCCCATCCACCGCAGGGCACGTGAGAATCGTCGCCGTCAGCTGCCATAGGGATGCCGCGGAAGGCCGCCGCCACGAATACAGCCCGGCCATCGCAAGCGCCGTCGATTCCATCTCCGGGCTGAAATAGAACGGGCGCCGCCCCTTCCACTCGTAATACCCCGACGCCGGAATGATCGTGCGCCGGGAGCGGGTCGATTCCGCGAAGGTGGATTTGACGTGAGCGGATTCCACCCGCGCGTTGTAGGTGGGGTAGGGCAGGGTCTTGCCAGAACTCCAGCTGGGAATCAGCGACCAGTATGCGCCGGTCAGGTGTCGATGCCCGTCTTTGCCCTGCGCGATGACGGCGATGTTCTGCGTTGGGGCGATGTTGTACGAGGGGCGGGGGAGAACGTCGCCGCGCACGTCTTCCTTGGCCACCGAGAATTGCGCCGCGATGGCGTCCCAATCCAGGTCGAGCGCGAATCTTTTACACATCCGTCCAGTCTATGATAAGAATCTGTGCGCCGAGAATGTCTAATTGCGACCGCCACACACGTCGCGGGGACGATGCAAACGGGGCTGAATGAGGAGGATTATGCCTATTGCCTGGCATGAGGGCGGTGTCCATGTTCCTTCTGCTGCGGGCAATAGCGCTGCGTCGGCCTGTTCGGTAGCTTGATTTCGGCTCGGAAGGTGCCGGGTGCGGGCCTGCTGACGGCGAGCGTGGCCTGCATGGCGTCGGTGCATGCCTTGGCGATGGACAGGCCGAGTCCGTGCCCGGGCCTGTTGGCCATGCGGGTGTCGTCGCCGCGGTGGAACGGCTGGATCAGGTCCTCTGCGTCCGCGGCGTTTTCTGGAGGTCTGGTGGTGTTATCGATGGTGATGATGGTGTGGTTTTCGCCGGCTTGGACGGTGCAGGTTATGGCACGGGGCTGCGGAGCACCTTCTCCGAGACGCGGGTTCGGAGCATGGCCTTGACCCTTCGGTACCCGTACCCGCCCTCGGAGGCGGCGAACGCCTCGGCCGCCCGGCGCGATGCCGGGCAAGCATGTCATCGAGCCGAGCGAACACGCCGGCCTCAACCGGTCGATCAACAGGGTCTTCTCCCTGTCGACAGGCGCCGCAGGCCGGCGCCCGCGCCGAACAGTTCGGCGGCCCGCTTCCGCCGCATGCCGCCCGGCAACGGACATATGATATCCTTTCGTCCAGTCTCCAGGAAAACGTCCGCACCCTGTTATCCGGGTGGGCTAGTATGGCGGAAACGAAAGGACGAGAATGCGGTTGATGGAAGTGTGGCGGGCGGATCCGGAGCGGACGTTTGAGCTGTTCTCTGAGTTTCCGGCGGACGAGAACGGGTTCGAGAACCAGGCGGCCGGCATGGACCGCGAGCGGTTCGCCGTGTATGTGCATGGGCTTGAAGAGCAATCGCGTGGCATCGGGCTGCAGCCTGGCTGGGTGCCGAGCAGCAAGTACGTTCTCATCAATGATGAGGGTGCGTATGTGGGAATCTTCAATTTGCGGCATCGCCTGAACAACAATCTGCGTGTCGGAGCCGGGCATATAGGCTATGGCATCGCCCCTCAATATCGCGGCCGTGGATATGCCACAGTCGGCTTGCGGCTCACGCTCGACAAGGCGCGTGAGCTCGGCATTGACGAGGCGTACCTGAGCGTTCATAAGGACAACCGGGCGAGTCTTGCGGTGCAGCAGCATTGCGGGGCTCGCATCGATCACGAGGATGGGCTGGAATACTATACGCGCATCAGCACTGCACCCGAACCAGGGAACCTGCCCAAGGCGGAATTCATGTTCCCCGGACCTGAACGTGACCGTCTGGTAGGGCTCATTCTTGCCGGAACGAAGACCGCGACCGCCGCATTGATGATTGAATACGAAGAGGATGACGAACCGTTGCCGCAGGTCGGCGAACGCTCGGCACTGGTGGATTCCAGTGAACGGCCGGTGGCCATACTCGTCACCACCGCGGTTGATGTTATTCCGCTTGGGAAGATCACCGACCGGCACGCCATCGATGAGGGCGAGGGCGACACCACGGCTGCCGCGTGGAGGCATACCCACGAGTCCTTCTGGAACGCGCCGGAATACCGCAACGAGTTCGCTGACCCGGATTTTCCGCTGAACGATGACTCTCTTGTGGTGTTCGAGCATTTCAAGGTCGTGCGACTGTTGGACTCAATGGCAAACAAGACGGCAGACGGCTATGAACAGCAAGTATGAGGTGATCAGGCAATTTGTCGCCGCGCATGGCGGTCGCGCCGAGCTCATCGAGCATGAGACGGCGATCGTGGACTTGATGTCCGTCGCACAGGTGTTCGACATCAACCAGGCGGCAGCCATGTATATCGTGGAGGCCAAGGAGGGCGTGTTCGCCGTAGTCGCCAGCGCGGCCGCACATCTCAAGTGGCGGCAACTGGGTCGCGAGCTGGGATTGCGTCAGATTCATCTCGCCGCGACGGATGTGGTCAAGAACCGCACCGGCTATGATGTCGGCACGGTCGGCCCGCTGTTTTGAACGGTTTGCCGATGTATGTGGACCGGCGGCTGATCGCGCACGGCAAGGTCTACTGAGGTACTGAAGATTCATATCATACGCTCGCCATCGATCCGCGACTCGTCGTCGAATGCAACGCCATCGCCGGCTGTTTCAACGGCGAGGATTTCGTCAAGCCGCTGTGATTCAAGAACCGAAGCTGATGTTCAGCTGCTCAATCACCTTACAGTCAGTCCGGGCCTGCTGTTTTCGACGATAATGGCAGGTGACGGGCGCACGATTGACATGATGGGTGGCAAGGCGTGATCAGAACGTAGTTCTCGAATCTCATCCAAGCCGTCACGGCTATCGCACTTTTCGAAGGCTCAGCACGAAGCCGACCGCGCACGGGGCCATGACGATGGATATGGCAAATGCCGCTGTAGAGGTGCCGGTCACGGTCTTGACCGCCGAGGTGATGGAGGGCCCCACCGCCTGGCCGAGCGTGGTGGCCAGGTTGAGGATGCCGAGATCCTTGCCGGTCTCCTCCTTATGCAGAACCAGGTGACCATCGCCATGTGCAACCGGGTCGGCGAGGAGGGCGACGTGACGTTCGCCGGCCGATCAGTAGTAGTGGATTCGTACGGCAACGTCATCAGCGAGGCCGACGGCCAAGAGCGACTGATCATTGCCGACATCGATCTCTCAGACCGCGGTGGCCCGCAAACGGCGTCCGTTTCTGGGACTGAGACGGCCCGAGTGGTACGCATGATGGAAACTGAGCCGGGAATCGGCATGCTGACGGTCGATTACGTCGTAATGGCTGAGCTTAGGCGGATATGAGACCTTGCGATGGGAGGACGGACGGACCATGATCGCCGCAGACCGCACGTTGCTGGAGCAGGCCAGAGAGCTGCAGGCACTGGCCCAGACCGGATTGGCGTACTGCAAGGATCCCCTCGATCGGGAGCGTTACGAGCGCATCCGCGCGATAGCGGTCGACATGCTCGCCATGCAGGCCGACGTGCCGGCAGAAGAGATGCGCCGGCCGCTCGGCGCCGGATACCCGACGCCGAAACTCGATACTCGCGCGGCCATCGCGACCCCGACTGGGTGACGCTGTTCGAGTGAATCCCATCACTGTGCGCGGGTATTGTCACGCTGAGACCTGAATGAGGAGCGCATGGCCACACCAGCGCGAAAATGACCCAGATCGGCATTGTGCGGCAACGGTTCTGCCACACAATGCGATGTTTTCCTTAACATTCGCTGGTGTGGCCAGCGTTGATTTATCGGAACCGCCATTTTGCAGCGTTTTGTCATTCGCCGTCTTTCGCCGTTATTCCACCGCGTGCCACACCACGTCATATTCGGGTGAAAATGGCCTGGTGTGGTACGGTCCGCATGATCTGATTGTCGGTCATGCCGGGAGGGGAATGATATTTGTTCGGTGTTCTCGTCCCGGATCGGGGGAGAACGGCGAAATCTTTCGACTCGTCGCGTGTCGTGTCTTGCGGTTGACGCCGCGTAAAGATCTATCCTGCTGGCAGCGTCGCAGCCGCTGAGCGATGGGTGCGGCTGGATGCGGAGGAGCGCAGTCGGCTCTCACGGATTCGCGAAAGCCGACTGAGGCAGTCGCAGGATTCCATGCTCGCCGATGCCGAGCAATGGAGACGGTTGTTCGATACGGGAGTCACGTCGGATTCGCCGGAAGTGCAACGGCTGGCCGCGCAGATTATGGACAAGAACATCAAGGCCGCCAAGGCCCAAGTGCCGCAGGATGCGGAAGAACAGGCCGCCATGCCGTTGTCAGACACGCTCGGCGTCGTCCGCTCTGCTCTGTGCGGCGACCCACGCTTTGCCGATCCGTGTGGAGCGGCGCTGTACGGCAGCAAGGCGTGCGCAGACTTCGCCAACGAGGCCACTCGCATTCACGTTCAGCGTCTTGCGCAGCAGCTTGAACGACAGCTGGACCAGCGGCCGGCTAGTAGTTGATCATTTCGAGTTCCGGCCCCATATCCTCGGTCTGGGTCAGTCCGGTCTCGTGGAATCCGATGTGTCGGTAGAATCCCTGAGCGTTGGTGTTGAAACCGACGACCCACAAGACGAGCCGGTCGTTGCCGACTGCCTGCCGTCCGGCTTCGACCAGAGCGCGGCCGACTCCGTGGCGATGCTCGGATTCCAACACGTACAATGACGCCAGTTCCGCGGCCTCGGGCCGATTGATCGGAGACCGCGGAGTGCGCAGCAGTTCGATGAATCCGACCACACGGTCGTCAGCCAACGCGATCAGCACAACCTGGTTGGGGTCGGCGGCGTGGCCACGGGTCAGCTTGAGTGCGAATGCCGGGGTGATCGCATCCACGATGTCCTGCGGGATATGCCCCTGATTGAGCTCGCGCCATGTACGCGATTGGACTTCGGCCTTCTGCATGAACCACTGCGGCTCGATGGGAACAATGCGGGTCGTCATGTCTTGCATTATATGCCGTTGCCGCAGAGACGCCCGTTCGTGAATCAGGCGATCATCCTCGCCATCTGCCGGTGTTCGGCATCGCGCCATTCGCCCGCGGTGATGATGCGGTAGACGCGGTCATAATGACGGTCGATGAGCGGGTAGTAATCCTGTTTCGACTCGGCGACGACGTGCAGGCCGCACTTGGCCTGAACTCGCCCGGATTGCGTGTTCTCGGCGAAGTGGCCGCCCCATACCGCGTCCTTGCGCAGCGTGTCGAAGGCGTAGCCGAGCACGGCGGTCAATGCTTCGGGCATGTATCCCTTGCCCCAGAACGGCCGGCCGATCCAGTATCCGAGTTCCAGCGCGCTGTCGCCAAGGTACTTGCCGTAGCGTTTGGTGAGTTCAGGATCGGCGGCAACGGCGTCGGCGGTGCGGTGGCTGACGGGCTTGAGCGCGATGCTGCCCACAGGCGCGTTGCTGTTCGGCGCGCCGCCCTTGATGGTAATGGCCCAGTTGTTTTCGACCGCGAGGATATTGCGTATGTCATGCATGCTGCCTTCGACGCTGGTGTGTGGCGGCCAGCCGCATCTCAGCCCGATTTCCGGGTCGCTGGCATACCGGAACAGCGATGCCGCCTCAGCCGCGTCATCGATCTTCCAAGGGCGTAGCAGCAGTCGTTCGGTCTCGATGGTGTCCATGGCGATTCCTCTCGTTCGTTTGCCCGTCGGGTACGGGCAAGGATAACACCTAACACCGTATCAGGGGGGCGGGTCGTGCGGCAGGATGCCAAAACTCGCAGATAGGGGGCCTTTCCCACCGAAAACGGTCGTATCTCCAAGTTTTGGCATCCCGTTGCGTTATGTACGCTTGACATCCCGCGGGCGCAAGCCAATCATGGGACGCATGGGCATCGCAATCAAACGGATATATGAGTCGCCGGAGGCTCCGGACGGGTATCGCGTGCTGGTCGACCGTCTGTGGCCTCGCGGCATGACGAAGGAGCGCGCGGCATTGGACCTGTGGATGAAGGACGTCGCCCCCTCTCCCCAGCTGCGCAAGTGGTTCGGGCACGATCCCGCCAGATTCGCGGAATTTCGCGCCCAATACATCACGGAGCTCGATGCCAACGCTGCTGCCGAGGAACTGCTGCGCATCTGCGCGGAGTATCCCGACGTAACCTTGCTGTACGCCGCCAAGGACCCTCAGGTCAATCATGCCCTGGTGCTGCGCGATTATCTTGAGGATGCGACTGCGGCGAAATGAAAACGGCGCCGACCCGCCACGACAGCCGGGAACCATCGCCGGGAAACGATACGAATGAAGGGACAACACGGATGAAGGAACTGTATATCGGATCGCACCTGTCCACGGCAGGCGGGTGGAGCGCGCTGCTGAAACGCTCGCATGAGGAACACGGCACCACATTCGCGTTCTTCCCGCGCTCACCGTACGGGCGGCCATCCAAGGCGCTCAACCCGTCCGGGGCCGTCGCATTCGCGCGGCAGTTGACGGCCGAGCATTACGGCCCGCTCGTCGTCCACGCTCCCTACGTCTACAACCTCGCCGGCAAGGATCCCGACAAGCGCGAGTTCGCCATACGGGCGCTCGCCGAGGACATCCGACTGCTGACGCCGATCCGTGAGACCGGGCAGGAGATATACATCAACATCCATCCTGGCGCGCACGTGGGGCAAGGGCCCGATCGCGGATGCTCTCTGATCAGCGACGGCCTCAACCGCGTGTTCGGGCTGGAGCCGGGCATCATGGTGCTGCTGGAGACGATGGCGGGCAAGGGCACCGAATGCGGGCGAAACTTCGAGGAGCTGGCGACCATCATCGACGGCGTCGATGACAAGGCGAACGTGGGCGTCACCGTCGACACGTGCCATGTGCTGGACGCCGGTTATGATCTGGTGAACGACTTCGACGGCGTGATGCGGCAGCTGGACGACGTCATCGGGCTCGAACGCGTCAAGGCGGTGCACGTCAACGACTCCCAGTTCGGCCTGTCATCGCACAAGGACCGCCACGCCAACATCGGCGACGGCCACCTCGGCATTCCGTTCTTCACCAGAATGGTCAACGACCCGCGTCTGTCACGGCTGCCGATGATCCTCGAAACCAAGGAACTGACCGAGACCACGCATCGCGAGGAGATCGCCCTGCTGCGCGGTCTCGTGCAGTGAGCGTACCAGTGGCCGCGGCCGCGTTCTCCGTGACGGTGACGCGACGGGAGACGCCGATAGCGCCGTCTTGTGCTAGCGTGGTTTGTCCGGCGAACGTGACGTGCGCCGAGCCAGGACGAGTGGAAAGCGAGGCCTTTCGTGGGTGATATCCGACGGGAGATGGAACGGCTGAGGCCGGTCTATGAAACCGGCGTGCTGAGACTGCTGCTCCGTCAGAATTCGATGATGTACGTGGCGCTGCTCCGCGCGGCCTTCGACCCGTTGACCGGCGAGCTGCCCCGTGAGACCCTGGAGGAAAGCTTCTCGCAAAGCCTGTCCCGGCTCGTCGACTCCGGCGAATACCAGCTCAGGGAGGATCAGACCATCGCGGACGCCTCCCGGCGCATCCTCGCCGACCTGACCCGTGAGGGCGATGACGATTACGCATGGCTCGCCAACTCGCATGACGCCGCGTCGCACCGGTTCCTGTACCGTCTCACCGCCCGCGCCCATCGTGCGATCGAGGCGCTGTCGCGGCTTGAGGATGACTCCCGCACGCTGTCGGGCGCGCAGGCGAACTCGATCATCATGGAGATCGAGCATGCGCGCATGCAGCTTACCGCCGACCCCGGCGAGCGCGTGGCGTTGCTCAACCGGGAGATCAAGGCGCGCAAACACGAGATACGTCAGATACGCCACGGTCAGCGGCATGCGGCGCTCACCGAATCGCAGGTCGAGGACGTGATTGCAGTGATTCACAACACGCTGCGCGGCGTGCCCATAGACCTGCGTGAACTCGTGCTGACCGAACGGGACAACGGTGACGCGCTCCGCCGCCGCATGCAGGCGGGCGACATGAGCGTCGACGACATCCTGACCTCGTACCACGACGAATACCGCAGGTCCTTCAGCGAGTCCGACAGCGGAAGACGCTTCGAGGACGCGTTCCAGGTGATCATCACCGACGAAGGACGGCAGCAGATCGACGCGGCCCTGCGCGACATCGCCCACACGCCGTATCTGGCCGGCGAGTCCGGCGTCCTGCTCGATCAGGTGCGTGCCGAGCTTTCGCGCATCTATGACGGCATCGAGGCGGTGCGTCGCCAGATGCGCGTATCCGACGAGGCGATCAGCCGTCTGGTGCGACAGCAGACCGATACCCGATACCGCACGATGCTCGGCAAGCTCAACCGTCTGTATGCCCACGTCAACGCCGACGCGAAGGCGCATCAGGGCGACGATGCGAGACCGTACCGGACCGATACCGCGGCCGGCAGGTTCCCTCCGCTGCCGTCGCGCCCCGCGCGCCCGATGGTACGAACGACCACCCCGGGATTGTCCGTACCGCAGACACCGGGCGATGCGACCGCGCCCGACCTGCGTTCGATGATCGACAACGGGGGACCGCGGCTGCGGCGCATGGCCGCGCTCATCCTCGAATCGCCCGTCTACGCGGACGACGGGAACGGCGCCATCGACATCGTCGCCAGCTTCAACGGGCTGCCGAAAGCCGAGCGGAAGGAAAGCGAGCTCGTCGGTTTCCTGGGAGAGCTCGGCTGCGGGGACGGAGCCGGCGTCGCATGGCATTGCATATCGGCAGACGGAAGCCCGAGGGACTGGATCACCGGCCCAGTGCTCGCACAAGAGGATGAATTGCACGACATCGTGAAGGAGGACTGACATGAGCGACCTGACGAACGACGCCGCCCAGCCGGACGCGGACATGGACATGATTGACGACGACATGACCGGCACCGGCAGTGCCGATACCGACAGTGCCAGTACCGGCGCGGATGACATGGGTGCGGCGGACGTCGAATACGATGGCGCGGACGCGGAAGGCGCGGTCAACCCATACGCCCTGTTCGAGGGCGACACGGGCGACATGACCGCCGACGCGCGCATGGTGGCGATCATGCTCAAACGCGAGCGCTACATCAGCGGACGTTTCTATGATCTGGCGCTCGACAACCGCGCGGCGGTCATCCGTTCGCTCAACAACGACCTGCTCGATCTGGTCGTCAACGAGCACTACCGCGTCATGTACGCCACCGCGGTGAGCGGGCCGGACATGACGCTGCGCGCGCTCAAGACCCGTGCGAGCCTCAAACGTGAGGAGGCGGCGCTGCTGGCGTTCCTGCGCATCCGCGTGCTCGAATACGAGAACGCCCACGTCGCGCCGGACGAATGGCTGGTCAGCTTCGAGGAGATCCGAGCGGCGCTCGCCACCGGCGCCGGGTACCTCGCCTCGCGCAACGACGAGGAGGGCGTGCTCAGGCAGGTGGGCGCGATCGTGTCCGTCATGTGCACGTACGGCTATCTCAGGCAGCTCGACGATGACGAGACGATGTACCGCATCACGCCGCTGGTGCCGGTGGTGCTGGACCGTCAGCTGGCGGACAGCTGGCTCGCAGTCGCGGACCGGGACGACGATGACGAGCCGGCCGGTGACATGGCCCCGGCCGGCTCGCGGTCTGCAGCCGGCGATACGTCGAACGCCGATGCGAGCGGCGCCGATGACGATGGCGATTCGGACGACGCGGGACCCGACGCCGAACTGTTCGAGGCTCCGCTGTTCGATGACGACGCCGATGCGGACGCCGCCGAGAACATCAAGGGCGCCGATGATGCCAATGGCGCGAACGACAGCGACATTGACGACGAGACCGCCTCGGACGGCGGCACTGCACGGGAAGGGGAGTGACGATGAGCGGCAAGGACATGCAGATGATCGCCGACCGATGGATGATGGAAAGCAGGAGGCTCGTCAACTGGGGATCCTATGAGGGCTACCATGAGTTCCGTCCCTCCACGGACTCGCAACTGCCGGTGACGTTACTCGCCGGCGCGAGCGAATCCGGCAAGTCGACGCTGGTCGACGCGCAGATATCGCTGCTCTACCCGACCGGCACGCCCTTCAACAAGGCGTCGAATTCGGGGCGTTCGGAACGAAGCGACTACACCTACCTGCGCGGCATGATCGGCGTGGGAGGCTCCGACGGCGTCGACGAACCGATGTACCTGCGCGGCCGGGACGAGTCCGGCGCGCCCCGGTCCATATGGGGCGCGATCGTCGACACCTACCGCAACTTCACCACCGGTCAGATACTGTCCTGCGGCAAGTTCCTCTATCTGATGCCCGGCGACGGGCGCGGCGACGTCCGACGGCTGTACCTGGCATGGGACAAGCCGATCGACCCGCGCCGCATGGACGTGTTCCGCGAGTCGCCGTTCACGCCCACGCAGCTGAAATCCACGTATCCGGGGTGCGTCACCTTCCCGAACGCCGAGGCGTTCCACACCCACATTTGGGATGTCATGGGCCTGAGCGCGGAGGCATGCCGTCTGCTGGCCCGCATCCAGTCGGCCGACGCCCCCTCCCGCCTTGACGACATCTTCAAACAGGGCGTGCTGGGCGTGCCCGAGGCGCTGGACCTGGCCCGTGCGACCGTGGAGGATTACGAGCGTTACGACGCGAACTTCCGAAGCATGGAGGAAAAGACCAGACGCATGGGCAAGTTGCGTGCCATCACCGCCAGCTATGGCGACTACGAGTCGGCCCGTGACGCGGTCCACTCGTTCGACGCGGTGAACCCGGCCACGAAGTCCGGCTCGGCGACGATCCGAGCATGGGCGATCCGCCGCATGATCGGCGAGGTCAACGAACGGCAGCCGCTCGACAGGCGTCTGCGTGACGAGCGACGCAGTGAGGCGCGGGCTGCCGGCAAGCGCATCGAAAGCCTGCGCACCCGCATCGACGCGGTGCGCGAGCGCATGCGAGGCCTCGACGGCGGCGACCTGACACGGCTCGACGCGGAAATGCGGCAGGCGGAACGCGCGCTGGCGGACATCACCGCCGGCAGACAGCGCATCGGGCGCATGTTCGAGGCGGCCGGCGAGGAGTTCCCCAAAGACGAGCACGCGTGGGACGAGCGGCGCATCGAGGCCGTGACGTTCATGCGCTCATATGAGCAGCGCAAGGGACTGCTGGACGACATGCGCAACCAGACGTACGCCGCGCACGCGTCCGTCAAGCAGACGCTGCAGCGGCTGAACGACGATTATGAACGCCAGAAATCGCAGCGCACCCGCATCTCCCGCCAGATGGACGAGACCCGCGCCATGCTGTGCCGGGCCACCGGGCTGGGCCCGAGCGAACTGCCGTACGTCGCGGAGCTCATGGACGTGCGCGAGGATCAGGAGCATTGGCGCCTCGCCATGAACGCCGCATACGGATCCATGGCCCAGACCATCCTCGTCGACAAGCGCCATGAGCGTGGATTCGCAGCCAAGGTCAGCGCCATCGACCCGCACGCCATGGCGCGGCGCACCTGGCAGTTCGTCGACACCGAACGCGGGGGAGCCGGGAATGGGCCCGGCGGCGCGAACACGGGTGCGACCGGCGGGACGGACGGAGAGGTGTGGCTGTCCTCGAAGCTGCGCTACCGCGAGGATTCCCCGTTCGCCGGCTGGCTGCGCGAGCAGACCAGCTCCGAGCGTCTCGACGCCCTGTGCGTCGACGGCATCGACGACTCCGACCATGCCGCGCGGCAGGTGCAGGCCGACGGGCAGATCAAATCCGGCAAACGCGGCCAGCATGGCATCAAGGACCGTCAGCAGGTCATCGGATTCGTCAACGAAAGCTATTTGGCGCAACTGCGCACGCGCATCCAGGACGCGCAACGCCAATGCGACGAGACCGCGCAATCGTACGCGAGCGCGAAGGAACAGGCCGACCGCCTGCAGCGAGAGCGCGAACTCGCCGACCAGCTCGCATACACCGCATGGGAGAAGATCGACGAGAACAGCGCGAAGGCGGCGATCGCCGACATCGAACGCACCATCGCCTCGGTCAGGAACAATCCCAAGCTCGCCGAACTCGACACGTTGCAGGAGTCGCTGTCCAAGGAGCTCGACCGCTCGCAGCGCCAGCGCATCGACATCGAACGGCAGGCCGAGCTCGCCGATCAGGCGGTGAACGCAGCGCAGGCATGGCTCGACGAGCATGCCGCGCAGCCGCAGCCGCAGACGCGGCCGCTCGACGGGGAAGCGGCGGACGTTTCGCCAAAAGCCGTCACGAACGGACGGACTCTCCTGACGGACGAGGTGGAGGAGGCGCTCGCCGAATCATATGAGCAGCGTCTCTCCGGTCTGGGGGATGCGACGACCCGCGCCCACATGATCATCGGCGCGGGGGCGCCGCAGCGTATGGCTCAGGGGGATACCTTCGCCGACCGTGTCATCGCCGGCATCGGCAAGGACCTGGAGGCGCGCGTCTCCATGCTCGAAGGTCGTGCGGCATCGGCCCGCACCGCCGTCGAGGCGCGGATGGGCGCCTATATCGAGATGTATGCGGGCGGTGACGATACGATCGCCGCCAGCGTGGACGACTACCGGTATTACCAGGACGAGTTGGAAAGCCTTTCGAAGCTCGCCACCGTCGAAGCCACCGCCGTCGAGTACCACAACTGCCTCGACAAGCTGCTGATGAGCTTCCTGACCATCAAACGCGCGATAGACACCGACGCCGGAGACATCCACGACCAGCTGGAACGCATCAACGCGATGCTGGACGGCCAGCAGTTCGGCCCGCGCCACGGCAGCCTGTCCCTGCACGCGGACGTGCGGCGCCCCGAGCGCGCGTTCTGGTCGGCCCTGACCCGCGTGATCGGCACCCTCAACGACCGCAAGGCGGCACAGACGGACGACGATCTTGACGGGGCCCGGTGCGCGTTCGCGTCCTGCGCCGCGATGATCGACATGCTGCGCCGCGAGATCGGGCAGATCAGGGACGTCAACGGCGTGAAAAGCTACGGCGCCCGCAACCTCGACCCGCGGTGCCGATCCTCGTTCTACGCGCTCGTGCGCCACTCGGACGGGCAGGTCGAACGCATCACCTCGACCGGCGGACGGTCCGGCGGCGCCCTGCAGGAGCTGACCTCGTTCGTGTACGGCGCGGCGCTGATCTACCTGCTCGGCGGCGGCATGGACAACAAGCTCAAGCCTTCCTACACGACGCTCTTCCTTGACGAGGCGCTCATCAAGGCCGACGGCCGGTATACGCGGCGCGCGCTGTCCGTACTGCCGAGACTGGGTTTCCAGGTCATCGTCTCCGCCCCTGAAAGCAAGACGGGCGAGATACTGGAGGTCTCCACCAAGGCATACGTGACCCGCAAGGACCCCGACACCGGCTACACCACGCTGCACGAAGCCAGACTGGACGGCATCGATGAGATGGACGGCGCAGATGAGCCGGAAGGTACCGTCGAGTCGGATGACGCCGCCGAATAGGCGGCGCCGATGACGCGGCAAACCATGGCCAGGATCCAGGACGGCCTGCCCGGCCGGAGTATAGTTGCACCGACATCCAAGGAGCGACAGATATGAGCGACGCGAACACCCAGAACACCCAGAACGCCGGCAACGCCGGACCCGTCGCGGCGGCACCCGCCCAGGGCAAGCAGCTGCCGGAGGCATGCGAGCACACCACCAGACACAGCATCACCGTCAATGGCGGCGAACTCGACTATGCGGCGACCGTCGGCACGATACTCATCGACACACCGAAGGTACCCAAGGCTGCGAGCATCTTCTTCACCGCGTTCGACCTCGTAAACGGCGAAGGCAAGACAGACCCGGCCCGACCGGTCACGTTCATCTTCAACGGAGGCCCGGGCTCATCCACCACGTTCCTGCTCATGGGTTCGATCGCCCCGAAGCGCATCAACGTCCCCGACGCCGCTCCGGTGCCGGCCGCCCCCTACGCGCTCGTGGACAACGCGCACACGCTGCTGCCCGTCTCCGACCTCGTGTTCATCGACGCGGCCGGCGCCGGATTCTCCGAGATCCTCGACGCGGCCAAGCCGGAACTGTGGTCGGTGGACGGCGACGTCGCCGGCTTCAGCGCGTTCATCAGGGCGTACCTGAGCAAACACCACCGCTGGAACTCGCCCAAATACGTGCTCGGCGAATCCTACGGCACCACGCGCGGCGCGGCGCTCGCATACCGGCTGCAGCAGGACGGTGTGGCGCTGAACGGACTGACGCTCATCTCCAACGTGCTCGACTACACGTTCACGTCCGACCTGATCGACGAATTCTACGTCGGATATTTCCCGTCCTATGCGTCCGTGGCGAAATATCACGGCCGAGCCGCGTCGGACGTCAAGCTCGACGAGCATCTGAAGGCCGCCCGTGCCTTCGCCGCGGGGCCGCTGCGTCTCGCCCTGGCCGCCGGGGACTCGCTTGACGACGAGACCCGGCATAAGGTCGCACGCCGATACGCCGAGCTGACCGGACTGGACGAGCGGTATGTCTACGACTCCAATCTGCGCGTGTCCGACCCGAGGTTCCGCAAGGCGCTGCTGCATGACGAGGACAAGATCGTCGGACGCTACGATGGCCGCGTCGCCGGCTACGACCTCGACCGCATGAACGACGAGGAGACGTTCGTCGTCGACGACGCCTGGCTCGACCCCGCGTATTCGAGCCTGTGCAACGCCTATCTGCGCGACGAGCTCGGCTGGGACCGCGTGCCGGAGCGCAAGGGCTTCGCCGACTTCGACTGGAACGCCACCGAGCCGGGCAAGGGCTGGATGTGGTGGCACCGGATGCCCGGCGAATCGGGCTGGGTCATGACCCAACCGAACGTGCTGCCCGATCTGGCCGCGGCCATCGCGCACCAGCCGACCATGAAGGTGCTGCTCGGCAACGGCGTCTACGACCTGTGCACGCCGTTCTTCCAGACCGAATACGACATCGATCACCTGATGCTGCCGAAGCCGCTGCGCCGCAACGTGGCCTTCGCCTACTACCCGGCCGGGCACATGCTCTACAGCAGCGAGGCGAGCCTCGCCAAGTTCACCACCGACCTCACGCGGTTCTACGCGTCCGATGTGAGCGGACTGTCCGCGATCGACGAGCGCCCGGCGGCCGTGGTCCCGTCGATATCCCTGTAGTCGCGGGTGCATCGTGACGCCGGACGCATTCCGCCATCGGCGTTACAGCCGATCGGATAAGGTCGATGCCTGTAGGATGTGTGATGGCACGGATTCATGCGGCGACGGTAAGGACGAACATGATTGACGAAGTGGTGTTTCTGCGGCACGGACGGACCGCCTTCAATGTGGCGAGGCGGTTGCAGGGGCAGATCGACGTGCCCCTCGACATCATCGGCCAGTGGCAGGCCGACCAGAGCGCGTCGGAGCTTGCGCGACGCTACTACTGGGCGAAGGTGGCCAATATCGCCCGGCATCCGGATACGCTGGCCCAGCCGGGGCCGGGGGCGGCGAAATCCAGCGACATCGAGGAATACCGGCAGGTCCCCGCATCCTCGCGACGCATGGTCGTCGTCTCGTCCGACCTGTTCCGCGCGTTGCAGACCGCGCACGCGTTCGCCGATATGCTGGGGCTGGACGTGACCGCGGACGCGCGCCTGCGCGAACGCAGCTTCGGGCAGTGGGAGGGCATGACCCGCGACGAGATTCGAGCGGAGCATGCCGACGCCTATGATTCGTGGCGGGTCCACACCGGCGGCGAGCTCGCGTTCGGCGTGGAGAGCCGCACCGCCACAGGACTGCGCGGCGCCGATGCGGTGCTCGACCTGGTGCGCGGCATCAACGCGGAGCATGCCGATGAGCCGACCACCCTGATGCTCGTCGGGCACGGCTCATGGCATGTGGCCACGATCGAGACCCTGCTCGGCATGGACCCCGACAACCTGAGCAACCTGGATGGCATGCGCAACGCGTTCTGGTCGACGCTCAGACCGGTATACCGGCCTTCGGGCGGCGTCGAATGGATGATGACGGCGTTCAACCAGGGGCCGGCGGTCGCTGCTCTGTGCGATTGGGAGAACGGCCCGCAGTCCCTGCACGGCCCGCACATGCCGATGTGGAAGCCGATCGAGGGGTGAGGCCGGCGGCGGGGCCGGCCGCGGCGGATTTGCAAGTCGTGGCATAGGGGCTATCCTTGTTGAGGCTTCCAGACGACGTGACATGCCGCCCGCGGTCCGGTCATGTTCGGTAGTGTTCGGTTATGAGAGGTGGGTGAGACTACATGTTGAGGATGTTCAGCACGATTAACGGCCAAGTGGAGCAGATCGAAAAACCTGAGAACGGCTCCTGGCTGTGTCTGTCCGAACCCACCGACGTGGAGCTCGCCACGGTCTCCCAGCAGACCGGCGTCGACCTCGCCGACCTGCGCGCCCCGTTGGATGACGAGGAACGTTCGCGCATCGACGTCGAGGACGATTACACGATGATCATCGTGGACATCCCGACCGTCGAGGAGCGCGGGGGCCGTGACTGGTACGAGACCATCCCTCTGTCGATCATCGTCACCGAAGACCTCATCATCACCGTATGCATGCAGGACACGCCGGTGCTGCACCCGTTCATGGAGGGAACGATCCGAGGGTTCAACACGTTCATGCGTTCGCGCTTCATCCTCCAGATCCTTTACCGCAACGCCAGCACATACCTGAGGTACCTGCGCATCATCGACCGCGAAAGCGACAAGCTCGAATTCAAGCTGCGTCACGCCATGCAGAACCGCGAGATCATGATGCTGCTTGAGCTGAGCAAGACCTTGGTCTATTTCACCACGTCGCTCAAATCGAACGAGATCGTCATGGAGAAGCTGACCACGCTCGCGCGCATCCAGCAGTACCCGGACGACGAGGACCTGCTCGACGACGTCATCATCGAGAACAAGCAGGCCATCGAGATGGCGAACATCTACAGCGGCGTTCTCGCGAACATGACCGACGCCTTCGCCTCGATTGTCTCCAACAACCTGAACAACGTGATGCGCATCTTCACGATCATCTCCATCACGCTGTCGATCCCGACGCTGATCTTCTCCATGTACGGCATGAACTTCGTGCCGGGGCAGCTGGGCATGCCGTTCACCGGCAAGACATGGGGCTTCACGCTGATCATCGCGATATCCGTCGTGCTCTCCGCCGTCGTCGCGTGGTTCCTGACCCGTTCGCGCATGTTCAAATGACGGGAACGGCATGACAGGGCTGCAACACACGAAGGCGGGGCACCGGCGCATCATGCGTCGCTTTTCGGCGGCGCTGGCTGCGGTGCTGTGGGCTGCGGGATCCCTGACCGCCTGCGGCTCCTTGAGTTCCCGGGATGATGCGAACGGCGTGTCGATACGGCAGCCGGAGGGGCCCATGGTGTCGATCGGCGTCGCCTCCGACCAGCCCGGTCTGGGCGTATGGCACAACGGCGGGTATTCGGGCTTCGACGTGGATGTGGCCCGTTACGTCGCCAAGGCGCTGGGATACGCGGACAAGCAGATCGTCTTCAAGCCGGTGACGCCCCGTTCCCGAGTCTCCATGCTGGAAAGCGCGCAGGTCGACATGGTGGTGTCCAGCTTCGGCATCACCGAACGGCATGAGTCGGCGGTGACGATGACCGGCCCGTATCTAATCGTCCGGCAGGATCTGCTGGTGAGGGCCGCCGACGCGGGCGACATCACCGGCATCAAGGACATGAACGGGCGCAAGGCGTGCGTGGTTGCCGGCAGCGACGTGACCGACGCCGTGCGCAGCCAGGCGCCCAAGGCGTCCATCGAGGAGCGTGACGACTACGGGCAGTGCCTGACGTCACTGCTCATCGGTGACGTCGACGCCGTAGCCGCGGGCGACGCCATCCTCACCGGCCTCGCGACCGTGAAAGGCAACGGGTACGTGCAGGTGGTCGGGGCTCCGTTCGGCGAGGAGCGATACGGCATCGCGGTCAAGCACGGGAACACGCAGCTCGCCGACAGCATCGGTGACATACTGAGCGACATGATCGACGACGGCACGTGGCGGCAGGCCGTGCGGGGCATGCGCCGGCAGATCAGCTACACTGTCGACTCCAAGCTCAATCCGCCGGATCCCGCGGCATCGTCGGACACGGCGTCATCGGACCCGGAGCAGGGCGACGAATGATGAAGGCCGGCGGGCTGCGCGCGGCTCGCCCCGTCGGCGTCGCACGTCGATTATCGACCGGATGCGCGGCATGCCATGACCTGCGTGAGGATGGTGTCCAGTTGCGTGGCGATAATCCTTGTCTATGAGTGACAACGAGAAGACCACGCAACCCGCGTCCACCGATTCCACCGAACCCGCATACCGTTACAACGCGGCACTCGCGCAGGACATCGAAGGCAAATGGCAGAAGATCTGGGATGACAAGGGCACGTTCTGGGCCGCCAACGTCAACGGCGACCTCAAGGACGGCAAGGGCCGCAATGCAGACGGCCGCCCGGCATACTTCGCGATGGACATGTTCCCATACCCGTCAGGCAAGGGCCTGCACGTGGGCCACCCGCTGGGCTACCTCGCCTCCGACGTAGTCTCCCGCTACCACCGCATGAAGGGCGAGAACGTGCTGCACGCCATGGGTTATGACGCCTTCGGCCTGCCCGCGGAACAGTACGCCGTGCAGACCGGGCAGCACCCGCGCGTCACCACGCTTGCCAACATCGCCAACATGTCCCGCCAGCTGCACCGCATGGGACTGAGTTTCGATGACCGTCGCTCCTTCGCGACGATTGACCCCGGCTATGTGCGCTGGACCCAGTGGATCTTCTCGCGCATCTACGATTCCTGGTACGACGAGGACGCCGTGAACCCCTCCGGCTCCAAGGGCTCCGCCCGCCCGGTCAGCGAGCTCGTCGCCAAGTTCGAATCCGGCGAGAAGGCCATCCCCGGCCATGAGTCCGACGGCAAGGCATGGGCCGACCTCGACCAGGCCGAACAGCAGGACATCCTCAACGACTTCCGCCTCGCCTACATCTCCAAGTCCCCGGTCAACTGGTGCCCGGGGCTGGGCACCGTGCTCGCCAACGAGGAGGTCACCGCCGAAGGCAAGTCCGAACGCGGCAACTTCCCGGTCTTCCAGCGCGAGCTGCGCCAGTGGTCGATGCGCATCACCAAGTACGGCCACCGCCTCATCGAGGACCTTGACGGCATCGACTGGCCCGAGAAGGTCAAGCTCATGCAGCGCAACTGGATCGGCGAATCCCACGGCGCCTCCGTGCACTTCACCGTGGACACCGCCGACGGCAGCAAGGACATGGAGATCTACACCACCCGTCCCGACCCCCTGTTCGGCACCACGTTCGCCGACGTCTCCCC
>SKER01000240.1_pt1 | contig 72010 bp, 73 predicted proteins | sample 4826961 | NCBI WGS metagenome assembly SKER01 (sample SAMN11008804, study PRJNA524170) | human gut metagenome | biome: Human fecal sample; material: Feces; isolation source: fecal sample from pouch patient p47 | host: Homo sapiens | place: Israel: Tel-Aviv | collected 2016-11-16
ATATATACTAAATATATCATAGAACAAAAGAAAAAGCACTAACGTGCTTTAAGAGAGCGATTCATCCCCTACTTATAGAAGTGGGGGTATTCTCGCAAATTTATGGATAAATACCCCGTGAAATATCCATGTTCTCGTAAGTTCTTGTATAATATAGATATATTATTTCATAGAAAAGAAGAAGTACGATGGCTAATTTTAAGAATCAGTGTTTTCAGCGGTTTATTCAACCTTTAACTCCAGCGGATAATCTTTCGTCTTTCATCTATACCAACGCTTTGTTACGTTCAGCTAACAAACTCAAATATCCTCTTCTTCATTTTTGGACCTTAGAAGATACGGTTATTTTAGGGTTAAAAGATCAACGATTACCGCATTTATCAACTGCCCTTACTTCGCTTACGCACCGTGGTTTTCATTATTTCATGCGTAATTCAGGGGGATTAGCAGTTGTAAGTGACGACGGTATTTTAAACCTGTCAATTTTCTATCCATGGCACCTCGAAGACCATGAATTAACTATTGATGAAGCATATCAACGAATGGTCGACCTAATTCAGGCTGCTTTTCCTAGCCTAAAAATCGCTACTGGTGAAATCACTCATTCATACTGTCCGGGGAGTTTTGATATCAGCGTTAACGGCCAAAAAATCGGTGGCATTTCCCAACGCCGAAACAAAATGGGAGTTACAGTAATGCTTTACTTAAGTGTCGGTGGCAATCAGCAGGATCGGGGCAAACTAATTCGTGACTTCTATGATACAGGATTGCAGCAAAGCCAAAATAAGTGGCATTTTCCAGATGTTTGGCCGGGAGCGATGACAACTATCTCTAAAGCCCTCAACACGCAATTAAGCGTTCAGGATGCGATCCAGCGAATCCAATCAGTCGTTCAAATCATTGTTCCTGACAGCCTTAATAACTTAATGTGGTCGCCTAATTTTATATCAACCCTCAATAAAGAACTAATCAGCATGGAACGTTTACAAGAACGTTTAGAGAAAGAAGATTAATATGAATCACTTTTATGACGAAAAACTTCGCCGTGAAAAGGTTTTTCGCGATCCAATTCACGGACAAATTATTGTCGATAATCAAATTATTATGGACCTAATTAATACTCCTGAGTTTCAACGATTACGACGAATCAAGCAGCTAGGAACTTCATCATTTACCTTTCATGGAGCCGAGCATTCCCGCTTTGGCCATTGCTTAGGCGTCTATGAAATTACCCGCCAAATGTGCAACTATTTCCAGCGAAACTATCCTAGTCAGCATCCTGGCGACGGCCTATGGGATGATCACGAACGACCAGTTGCCTTATGTGCAGCCCTCCTCCATGATTTAGGGCATGGTCCTTATTCCCATACATTTGAGCATATTTTCCATACAAACCATGAGCAAATTACCCGCCAGTTGATCACCGACAGCAGCACTAATATTAATAAAATATTACAACGGGTATCTCCTGATTTTCCTCATCAAGTTGCTAGTGTGATCGACCATACTTATGAAAATCCACAAGTGGTGCAAATGATCTCAAGCCAAGTTGATGCGGACCGGATGGATTACTTGCAACGAGACGCGTATTACACAGGAACAAACTACGGAAAGTTTGATCTTGATCGTGTTCTTCATGTTATGCGACCAGTTAAGAGAGGAATTGCCTTTGAAATTTCGGGAATGCATGCGGTAGAAGATTACATTATCAGTCGCCTTCAAATGTATCTGCAAGTCTACTTTCACCCAGTTTCCCGTTCAATGGAAGTTATCTTAGACCACCTCTTAATGCGGGCAAAATATATTTACCAACATCCTAATGACTTTGAGCCCGACTTCACCCCTCATATGCTGATGCCGTTTTTTAATGGTAAGTTTACCTTGGATGACTATTTGGCGCTTGACGATGGTGTCTTAACCACCTATTTTATTCATTGGACCCATTCTCGTGATGATATTTTAAGCGACCTTGCTAGTCGTTTTCTTAACCGCCGACCATTTAAATCAGTCATTTATGATCAAAATACACAAAAACTTTTACCAACTTTACGAAAGCTCATCCAAACTGCTGGGTTTAATAGCCAGTATTACACCGCAGTCAACGATAGTTTTAAACTTCCATATGATACTTATCATCCACAAGATTCTAATACTCAAACGCAAATCGAGCTTCTCCAACCTAATGGCGATTTTGTGGAACTATCCCAAGTTAGTACCTTAGTCGCTAGCGTATCGGGACGAGAAGCCGGAGATCAACGGTTCTTTTTCCCAAAAGAGATGCTTGAAACGCGAAACAATATTGAAATTTTCGAACCAATCTATGAAGAATTTCAAAGCTATATCAAGAATAATCATATTATTAACCCAAAGGAGCAAAAATAATGGCAATTAAATTAGTCGCAATCGATATCGATGGAACATTAATCAATGACCAACGTGAAATCACACCACAAACTGTTGCTGCAATAAAAAAAGCCAGCGCGCAGGGAGTAAAGATTGTCTTATGCACTGGACGTCCAATGACAGGCGTAAAAGCATACCTTGACCAATTGGGCTTAAATGATTCAGATAACGAATTTGTTATTAGCTTCAACGGTGCACTGGCCCAATCAACTAGTGGGAACGTCCTGGTAAATTACACGATGCCTTTCAATGACTATGCAGACTGGCAAATTTATTGTATTAAAGAAGGCGTCAAGTCCCAAATCGAAACGCGAGATTACATCTACACAATTAACCGGGATTTGAGTCCTTATACAGTCTACGAGTCAGACCTTGTAAGTATGCCAATTCGTTATCGTACCTTTGAAGAACTTTCTAAAATGCAAGATCAATACGTAATCGCCAAAGCAATGATGGTTGATACTAAAGAACAAATTGACAAAGCCTGGGCAGAGCTTTCGGCAGAAATGCGTGACCGCTTTTCCATTGTTCGCAGCGAAGACTTTTATCTAGAATTCATGAATAAACAAGCAAGTAAAGGAAATTCCCTTCAATTACTTAGCGAAGAACTCGGAATTAAAAAAGAAGAAGTAATGGCCCTTGGCAACGCACAAAACGATGATTCAATGATCGAATTTGCTGGGTTAGGGGTAGCGATGGGAAACTCAATTCCTGGTACCTTAAAGATCGCTGACGTAACAACCGCTGATAATAATCATGATGGTGTTGGAAAAGCGATTGAAAAATATGTTCTTAAGTAAAGACAGAAATAAAAAGCAAGAAGCGTACTTTCTACACCTCTTGCTTTTATTTTTGTCATCTTTTATATATTAAGCGATTTTTGTTACCGCTCCAGTTTGACTATTGTATTGGTAAATACCGATTAAGTTAGCAACAGTGTTATCACTATTGTTTTGACGTACTTCAAACTTGTAAACATTACCAGTCTTACCAGTTGGCATAATTTGGTAACCTTGGGAGCCACTGAAGCCCATCTTGTTAGCAAATTGTTGTACTACATTATCGCTAGTTGCATCAGATGCAGCTTGGTTAGCAGCAGAGGATGATTGTTGAGTTGCTGCACTTGTAGAACCGGATTGCTTATTTGTTTGCTTGCTATTATTAGTAGATGATGAAGTTTGAGAACTAGTAGAACCCTGTGCAGAACTTACCTTGCTTTGTAAATCAGCGTATGCATTCCGCATTGCCGGACTAGTTGACTTTTGTGATTTCAATTTGTTCTTAGCACCATCATAATCGCCATTTTCATATGCTTTTTGGGCATCCATGTAGCTTTGTAAATCATCAGCAAGTGCTTCCGTTTGAGCATTATGATCATTTAATTGGTTTAACTGTTCATAAGCCCCTTCATAATCATGATTTTGGATAAGCTTATTAGCTGTACGATAAGCCTTTGAAGCTTTACTTTCGGAAGAACGGACAGACGACGATGTGCTGGAAGAACTTGTATCACTACTTGACGCAGATTGTTTACCACAACCAGCTAAGGCAAAGATAGTAGCGACTGCAGCTGTTCCAACCATTGCTTTTTTGAAAAACTTAATTGTTGTCATTTTTCTCCTCCTTATTTCACATCGTATTATAACATGAATTGATAATGACTGTTTGTCTTTCCCAAATCTTTATTTTCTTTTAAATACAGAAATGGAATATAAGAAAGGAAGCGAGACAGAAGTCACTTGTGACTTCGTTTTCGAGCCCCGCAAGCAACAATAGGCCTCCAACGTTCGGTTTTACCGGGCGTTGGAAGCCATTGGTGTACTGTGCCATTTGTCTTTTATGAAAGTAACTTGACTTATGTCACAGTCCCTACTTATTTACTAATCTCAATTTACTTAAGCCTTACTTCTTTTCCAACTGTGCACTTTGGAATACTTGCTTAAATAGTGGACTAACCGGACGATTTTCGTTAATCCGTTTGATTGCATCCCCAATTAGTGGAGCAACCGATACCTGCTTGATTTTATCGATTTGTTTTTCTTTTGGCAATTGAATCGAGTCCGTCACAACGACTTCTTTAAGTGGTGCATTCCGTAAACGTTCAATTGCTGGGCCAGATAATACCGCATGGGTACATGATGCGTAGACTTCTTCTGCGCCGGCATCTATTAATGCTTGCGAACCTAAACTAATAGTTCCCGCAGTATCAATCATGTCATCAATCATAATACACTTCTTACCCTTAACGTCGCCAATAATATTCATGATTTGAGCAACGTTCGCCCGTGGACGCCGCTTGTCAATAATCGCAATTGGAGATTTTAAAAACTCGGCAAGTGCTCGTGCCCGTGTTACTCCACCATGATCAGGAGAAATAACAACTGCATTTTCAGCAACACCCTGGTTGATAAAATACTCTGCTAAAAGAGGAGCACCCATCAAATGATCGACAGGGATATCAAAGAACCCTTGAATTTGTGCGGCATGAAGATCAAGTGCAATAATCCGATCAACACCGGAATTTTGCAACATATTAGCAACCAACTTAGCAGTGATTGGTTCACGGCTCCGTGCTTTTCGGTCTTGACGGGCATAACCATAGTATGGCATCACCACGTTAATCGTCTTGGCACTAGCACGACGAAGTGCATCTACCATAATTAACAACTCCATTAAGTTGTCATTAACTGGGGCAGAGGTCGATTGGATGACATAAACATTGTCTCCTCGCACACTTTCCTCAATATTAATTTGGATCTCACCATCACTAAAACGATTAACAGATAATTTTCCTAAATCAACACCGACATGCTTAGCAATCTTTTCTGCTAAGGGACGGTTTGAATTTAACGCAAAGATTTTTAAATTTTGATCAAAATATTGCTGTGTCATTAGGTCCTCCGCTGATTAATAAAAGTTATACTACTACCACTTACATAATATAAATTAGTGAGGCAAAAAGCAAGTTACCATGGTAGCTTCTTAGCATAATTTTCTTTATTAACCTGCCGTGCCCGCGCAATTGCCATATCATATTGTTCTGTACTGTCTGTAATGGTCGAACCAGCAGCGACAAATGAATCCTTGGCAATATTAACCGGAGCCACTAGGTTACTGTTACTACCGATAAAGGCATGGTCCCCAACATTGGTATGGTGCTTATTTGTCCCATCGTAGTTAACAAAGACAACTCCACAGCCAACATTAATATTCTTACCTAAAGTAGCATTACCGATATAAGTCAAATGACCGACCTTTGTTCCTTCACCAATGTAAGCCTTCTTAACCTCACAGAAGTTACCAATATGAACGTTTTCGCCAATTTCTGCTTCTGGACGCAGGTGACTATTAGGACCGATATCACTGCCATTGTGCATTTCTGCTTCTTGAAGGGTAGAAGAAATAATTTTAACCCCATCGTGAATCTTGGAATCAATGATCCGTGAACCAGCACCGATATAACAATCGTTACCAATTTCTGTATGCCCCTTGATCACAACGCCACCTTCAATAACTGTATCACGACCAATCTTAACATCAGCATCAATATAAGTTGTATCAGGATCAATCATCGAAACCCCTTCACGCATCCAATGAGTATTAATCCGGTTACGCATTACCTTGTTGGCACGTGCAAGGGCAACTCGGTCATTTACCCCCATCGATTCGTCAAAGTTATCCATCTTGTAGGCTGTTACGATCTCATTTTCTTGCTTTAAAATACCAATAACATCAGTTAAATAATACTCACCCTGAGCATTATCATTCGTGATCTTACTAAGGGCAGCAAATAGTTTTTTGTTATCAAAGCAGTAAACTCCAGTATTAATTTCCTTAATTGCCTGCTCTTGAATAGTGGCATCTTTTTGTTCCACAATTCGTTCAACGATTCCAACATCATTTCGAACAATTCGACCATAACCAGTTGGATCAGGAGCAATAGAAGTCAAAATAGTAGCCGCCGCATGCCGTTGTTCATGATATTCAAAAAGCTTTTCAAAAGTCTCAGCCGTAAATAAAGGAGTATCACCACTGACAATAATAGTTTCACCATCTTCATTTGCAAGAAGGTTTTTTGTTTGCATTACGGCATGACCAGTTCCGAGTTGTTGTTCCTGCAGCGCATATTTAGTACGGTGTCCTAATCGTTGTTTAACTGTTTCCGCCCCAAAACCAACAATTGTAATAATATTATCGATTTTGGCTTTTTCCAATTGAGTTAAAACATGCTCAACCATTGTCTTACCACAAACTTGGTGTAAAACTTTGTATAGCTTTGAGCGCATCCGTGTACCTTTACCAGCAGCTAAAATAATTGCATTACGTTTTGTCATTTCCTAATTCTCTACTTTCTTATCAAACACGTTTTCCATGAAGCTTCCTGCTTGTGCTGCAATCTTCTTCTCCGTACCATCTTTAGTTTCCACTTTGATTAATGAAGTACAGTTATCGACTAACCGTTGCCCATTTACCGGACGACCTTCTGCAAAAACAGTAATCCCAACCAAGTTAGCATCAAATTCTTTAATCAAAGATTTCATTCCGTTAATCGTGCCGCCGCCCTTCATAAAGTCGTCAACAACCAAGACATTCGCCCCAGCTGATAATGTACGACGGGACAATTCCATCTTCTTTATCCGTTGGACGGACCCAGAAACATAATTAACACTTACAGTAGGTCCTTCAGTAATGTGTGAACTATTACGAACAATAACAAATGGTTTATTCATATACATCGCAACGCTTTGAGCAATCGGAATTCCTTTAGTCTCAACTGTCATAATAACATCAACATCAGTATCAACGTATTGAGTAGCGATTAACTTACCAATCTGCCGCAAGACTTCCGGTTGGCCGATTAAATCTGATAAGTAAACATAACCTCCCGGTAGCAAACGCGAGTCATCATTAACCCGGTCAACCAAGTTATCAATGGCCGCCTGAGCATTTTCCTTAGAATAAAATGGCGTTAATATCGCGCCACCGCTTGCACCAGGAATTGTTTCTAATCGTCCCTGTCCCCACGTTTGGAAGGTATGTTTAACAATTCCTAAATCTTCACTGATTGATGACTTAGCTGAGTCATATCGCTCACCAAAAAATTTCAACGATACTAATGATCGCGGATGTTCAAGCAAGTAACGTGTCATATCCACCAATCGGTTACTCCGTCTAATTTTCATGTTCTTTCTCTGCCTTTCAAAAAGGATTAATTAACATTGATTTTAACATAAAATGTTCGGATTTTCGGCAAAAATTTTAGTATTTACTGAAGAAAAAGAGTCCGAGATAGGGGGGCGTTTTGTCACCACGAAGCTAGCATCTGAAAGCCCCGCAAATAATAATAGTCTCCAACACTTTGCCGGGCGTTGAAGACCATTGTTGTACTATGTTGTTTACCTGCTTAACTACTTAAGCCACAGTCTAATTCGATTCGATAAATTTACTATAAATCAAGGCTGTGGTATAGATGATAACTTCAATCACTGCGATAAAGAAACTAACCGGCCAATCTGTCAAATAACCGAGAAAAAGACCAAGCCATGTTCCTAACAGTGAAAATAAAATCGCTAAAATAATCATCCGTGCGACACCATGCGTAAAGTATTTAGCACTAGCAGCTGGTAACGTTAGGAGAATAAAAATTAGCAAAGAACCGACAATCTGAGCAGCGACACTAACGCTTAAAGCAAGTAGTAAAAGAAAAATAACAGAAATCACTGTTTGATTTATTCCACTGACCTGTGCCCCAATTGAATCAAAGGAATCAAACTTAAGGCGACGATACATCAATAGCAAAATGATTAAAACAAGAATGGAAAGGTAGACAAGCTGCCAGACCTCATTCAAACTAATTCCAACCACGCTACCAAACAAAATACTTGTTGCTGAGCTAGCTGACTGACTGCTCAAAGATAAGAAAAGAATTCCTAAGCCAATGAACAGCGCTGAAACGGCACTAATAACCGCTTCTCGTCGTGATTCTTTTATACTCATTTGTCCAACAATAACTGAACTTAACATTGTAAACAGAATCATCCCATTTAGTGCTGGCCATCCAGCAAAAACGGCAAAAGCACCACCAGCAAACCCAATTTCAGACAAGGTATGCGTTAAGAATGATAAATTTCGTGCAACGACAAAAACTCCAATAATTCCACAAATAATCGCAATAAATGTACTAGCGACAAATGCATGACGCATAAAACTTAAAGTTAACATTATTTTTTATCCCCCTTTACCGGACTGGGTAACTCATTAATTGGCCCAGTGGAATAAGAACCGGGAGATAAATACAAGAAACGAGTTCCATATTGTTTTGCTAGATCCCAATCATGAGTAATAAACATTACACTCAAACCATTTTGTTGAAAACGAGTTACCAGGTCTAGCAATTCATACTTCATTTCATTGTCCAGACTTGCCGTCGATTCGTCCAGAATAAGGAGATTTGGATTGGGTAATAAAGCTTGAGCAAGATATGCTCGTTGCTTCTCACCCCCTGATGCTAAACCAAGGGGCCGCTCAGCAATCTTTGTTAGGTTATTTTCACGAATCATCCGTTCAACACGGTTTCGCTCGCTTTTAGTCAGCCATGGCAAAAGGCGTGGTTTAGTATTTAAAGCAACAAAATCGCGAATAGATAGCGGGTATTCCTCGTCAATATTACGAAACTGAGGAACGTAGCCAAGTCGTGTACTTTGCGGAATAGTTATTGTCCCGCTTTTCGGTTTTAAAAAACCAAGCATTGAGCGAACAAGAGTCGTTTTTCCTACCCCATTTTCACCAACCACGACAAGAAAATCCCCTTCATTAATGGAGAAACTTAAATGATCGATTACAGTATGATTTCCATAAGCGATCGTTAAATCATCAACTGATACAACTGCCATTATCTTCTTAATTCTCCTTTTGTTGAATGCGAGACAATGCTTGGTATTGCTTGAGCATCCACTGCATATAGTCATCCCCATTCGGCTTTGTTTCCGTTACCTTTAATACTGGAACATTATGTTCATGGGCAAGCTTAACTAAATTATCAACAACTTTATCACTTGTCTGCGAATTATCAACAAAGAAGGCAATTTGGTGATTAATAATTGCTTGTTGAATTTCTTCAATATCTTTTGGTGATGGATCATTCCCATCTTCAACAGCTTTTTCGAAATGCTTGTCCATAATTTGATAACCAACATTCTCTAAGGCATAATCAAAAACTGGTTCACTAACTGCAACACGGTTATTGTTAGGATTTACCTGGCGCTTCACTTTGGCAATTTCTTCATTAAGTGGTTGAAGAGAAGTTAAATATTTTCGCGCATTCTTTTGGTAATCCTTAGCGTGTTGCGGATCAATTTTACCATATTGAGTTGCAAGGTCATTTGCTAACTTTTCGACAGTTTCAGGTGCATACCAAATATGCTCATTGTCGCCAGCTTTCTTGCCGATTAAAGATGCCACATTAATTACTTTAATCTTGTTATGGTTACTGCTTGATTTAACGAGTTTGTTTACCCAGCTATCGTAGCCAAGACCATTTTCAATTACTACATTAGCTTTAGCAACTTGCTGGGCTTGCTTAGTATTGGGTTGATAATCATGGGGATCAACCGAAGCATTATCAATAAACGAAATCACTTGGCCATGATCGCCAGCTACTTTCTGCGCTACTTCACCATAGAAATTTAATCCGGTTACCACTCTAATTGGCTTTTGATTTTTCCCCATCGATTTCCATGGAACAAAGGATAAACCAAGTATTATAACCAACAAAGCAATAATGCTACTAATACCGATAATATATTTTTTCATTCTTTCCCTCTTTTTTAATCGTAATCATTACTATTTAGAACAATGAATATAATATCGAACTTTATGCGGGATTGCAACATAAAAATAAAAAGGACAAGAGGGAGTGATACAGAAGTCACTTGTGACTTCGTTTTTCGACGCGAAGCTAGCCTCTGGGAGCCCCCGCAAGCAACAATAGGCCTCTAACGTTCGGTTTTGCCGGACGTTAGAGGCCATTGTTGTACTGTGTATTTGCTTTTTATGAAAGTAACTTAACTTATGTCATAGTCCCCCTCAACTGTTTCACGAACAATAGCAAGATAACGTGGAAAATAATCACACTAAGTACGAACACTAATCAGCCTGCGCCGTGCCAATCATCGTTCTAGCTTAGTCCACCACCTTGTCGAGGAGATTATTTCTCACTTCCTATCTCTTGTCCTTAAATATAATCAAAGCAAAGTTACAACATGAACGTCGCGACAAAATCCCCGGATACTATTTTGAATCCGTTTTGCTCGCGATTCTGTATGGCAGATTGCGAAGACGGTTGGTCCCGTCCCACTCATCTGGGCAACATCGGCCCCCAATTCTTTCATCTTATTCTTTAGACGACCAATCTCTGGATAAAATTTCATCGTTAAGGGCTCTAAAACATTTCCCATATATTTTGTTGCTTCTTGCCAATCTTCTTTCTTTAAATTTGTCAGTAATGCTTCATTATTAAGATGTTGAAGCTTCTCATAATTAATTTGTCGTAAGATTTGCGGCGTAGAAACACTGATCTTCTGTTTTGCAATTACAGCCCAATAATGAGGTTGCGGTGGTAACAATTCGATTTTTTCACCATGGCCAGTAACGTGGGCTAATTTGTTATATATACAATACGGGACGTCAGAATCAATTGTTAATGCGATCTTTGCTAGTTCTGATAAACTCAAGCCCAACCGCCAAATACTATTTAATGCGCGTAAAACTGCCGCTGCATCTGAAGAGCCACCGCCCAATCCGGCCGCGACTGGAATTTGCTTCTTAATCCGAATTGTAACGCCATCTTTACAATGAAAACGACTACGTAAAATATGAGCTGCTTGGTATGCTAAATTACGTTGGTCATTGGGTAAAAAGCCACTATTTGTATAGACTTTAATTGTTGCAGGGCGCCGGTGTGTCTCAACAGTTACATAATCAGCCAGGTCTGCCGAGACCATTACCATATCCCATTGAGGAGAACCATCAAAATATCGCATCGGCGTATCTAAACTCAAATTCAATTTTGCTGGTGCTTTTTCTGTAACTATCATCCGGCAACCCTCCTTATTTGTAATAATTTAGTTAGTTAAATTATACTAACGGAACTATAATCCTTGCAACTACTGTTTCCTAACTATTCCTAAAGCAAAAGGAGTGAATAAAAACTGCCTTCCTGTTGAAAGGTATTTTTACTCACTCCTATTATTTTATAAATATGAATTTTAAATTATCAGTTTATTCTGCTTCATCGAAGGCAATTGAAATATTTCGTGTTAACAAATCAGTATAACTATAGGAAACTCGATCCAATGTTCCTTGTTCATCATTTAAATGAATAACAAATACTGCAGGATAAGTCTTACTTAAAATACCGTGATGGGTGGTAATACGTTTACGTCCAGCTTGCGCTTTTACTAAAACATGCTCGCCAATCCGTTCATCTAGCTTCTTCTTAATTTCTACAATGCTATTAGGCACGACTCCTTCACCTCACTGTAGACTAGCATACTCTTTTTTTACACAAAAAGCAAAATTGTACCATAATATTTTATAACGGTCAACCATCTTTTACAAGAGATTTTGCTGGTGAAGAGCATTCGTAAGTTCAATAAATTGTTCGAGGGTTAACTTTTCTGGCCGAATTTGTGGCGAAATATCCAGCTGGGCTAAGACAGCAGTCATTTTCTCTTTTACCGCTGGATCCTTACTAATTACACTTTGCAAGTTATTCCAAAGACTCTTGCGACGATGAGCAAAGCATCCCCGGATAAAGCCAAATAATTTTTGCTTATCAAAAGGCTGAACCGGAAGCGGATTTGTCCGTGGCGTTAATACCACAATTGCTGAATCAACATTAGGCGACGGCACGAATACTTTCCGTGAAACATCAAAAGCAATTTTAGCTTGCATTTGGTATTCAATCGCTAATGTCAACGCACCATATTGTTTAGTTCCTGGTTTAGCAGTGAGTCGTTGAGCAACTTCCTTTTGCATCATCACACAAATCGTCGCCCACTCAACAGGACTAGCCAGCAAATTCATTAGAATGGGACTCGTAATGTAATAAGGGAGATTAGCAACCACCTTAATTGGTCGACTGGGATCCTTAAATTCCTTTTTGATTAACTCTGGTAAATTAGCTTGAAGGACATCTTGATTAATCACTTTTACATTATCATATGGTGATAATACTTCTTTTAATACCGGAATTAAATCTTGATCAATTTCTAAGGCTAAAACTTCTCCCGCCGCTTGTGCTAATTGCTCCGTTAAAGCACCAATTCCGGGACCAATTTCAATTACATTGTCATTAGCTGTAATATCTGCTGCCTCAACGATATTTTTTAAGACGTTCAAATCAGTAAGGAAATTCTGGCCGAAACTCTTTTTTGTTCGGATCCCGTACTTTTCCATTATCGCGCGGGTACGTGTTCGACTACCAATTTCTGGTGAATTACTCATGATCTGCCTCCTGATTTATTTGCTTAATCGCTTTTTCAAATGTTGCCCGGTCAACTTGAAACATGTTTAAACGGTGAATCAATTGTTTCCCATTTCCATAACCGATTCCGAGTAATTGCCCTAACTTTTCACGCCGTTTTCGTGAATCTGCTTGACCTGTTAATCCCCATTTTTGCAAATCTTCTCGCTTAAAAACTTGCTGAGGTGTCGTTGTTTGAGTATAAAGGTGCTCCAAAGCTGATTTTATAATTGCTGGCGTTGCATGCTCAACCCCTAAGCTACCGTGAGCCTCAGTTGGCACACCATCTTTTCGTTTAATAAAAGCATGCTTAACGCCAGGAATGGCTTCACTAATTATTTTTCTAATCCGCTCCCCGTTAAAGTCCGGATCAGTAAAAATAATTAGGCCTCGGCTTGCTTGTAACTTTTTCAACTTTGCCAAGTCAGCCGTTGAAATTGCGGATCCATTTGTTTCGTAAGTATCGGCATCAACCGCTTTTAAAATTTGCTTAGTATCATCTTTACCTTCAACAACTATAACTTCTTTTATTCTAATCATAGGCCTCTTTCTTCATTTTCCAAAAATAAGCGACGGGCGTTCGTAAATGTTTTATATGCCACTTTGCCAGCATCAACCTGCTTTAAATCTGCAATTGCATCCACCGTAAATTTAGTAAAACCGGGTTCGTTTTGCTTTCCTCGGTATGGGAGCGGAGTTAGGTAAGGAGCATCCGTTTCAACCATCATCTTTTCCAGGGGAACAACTAATGCTGCTTCATGGACTTCTGTCGCATTTTTAAAGCTTACGACACCACTAAATGAAATCATCATCCCGAGATCCATAAATTTCTCTGCCCATTCTGAAGTCCCATTAAAACTATGCATAACCCCGCCAAATTCATCGACGTGGGCATTCCGCAAAATTTCATACGTGTCAGCTAGTGCATCCCGGCAGTGAATTGAGACCGGTAATTTAAGTTCTCGCGCCCACTCAAGCTGTTCAGCAAAAATTTCTTGTTGTTGCTGGTGAGGAGAATGCTCGTCATTATAATAATCTAAGCCAATCTCTCCAATTCCCACGACTAAGGGATCTGCTAATTGTTGGCGTAATTCTTTCTTGGTTTCACTATTCCAATTAGCAATATCTTCTGGATGCCAACCAATAATTGGATGAAGGTTATCGTACTGATGTCCCAACTTTAAAGCACGAGTATTCAATAGCTGGTTCGAGCCAACAATATTCATCTCCGTCACGCCATAATGAGCAGCACGGTTAATAAAGGCAGGCACATCATCATAAAACACATCGTCATTTAGGTGGGTATGGGAATCATAAACCAATTGTTGGTGTTGATGATTACTCACTTTATTCAACGCCCATTCCAGGTACTAAATTATCAGGAACAGTTACCACTTGAACATTGCCGTCTTTTTCAGCAGATAAAAGCATTCCTTGGCTTAATTCGCCCCGCATTTTCCGTGGTTTCAAGTTAGCAACAATCAAAACTTTCTTACCCACTAAAACAGAAGGATCTGGATACCATTTAGCAATTCCAGAAAGAATTTGCCGACCTTCTTCTGTTCCATCATCCATGTGGAATTTTAGAAGCTTATCAGCACCTTCTACATGGTCGGCAGCAGTGATTTGAGCCACTTTTAATTCAACTTTGTCAAAGACATCAATCCGAATTGGCTTTTTGCCATCTGTTTTCTCTTCTTGTGCTGCTTCCTGGGCTTTTTCTTTTGCTTCAGCCATTGCCTTTCTTCCCTTCTTCTTTTCGTTTGCTGTCATCTTGCTCTTAATAAACTCAACCTCGGCCTTCACGTCCAAACGTGGGAAGATCGGAGTTCCTTTGGCGACAACCTGAGCTTCTGCTGGGAAATCATTAAATTGAAGATCGGTTAATGATAAGTCAGTCCCTTCAATCCCAAGTTGTTCAACAATTTGTTTTGGTGCATGCGGCATAATTGGTTGAATTAAGGCCGCAATAATCCGTAAACTCTTTGCTAGATGAGTCATCACATCTGATAATACATCCTTCTTACTATCATCTTTTGCTAATACCCATGGTTCAGTTTCATCAATGTACTTGTTAGCACGACTAACCAACTGCCAAACAGCTGCCAATGCTTCAGCAAATCGTGTTTTGTCCATCAGTTCTTTATACTCAGCGATTACATCACTAGCAGTTTGTTCTAAATCAGCATCAAAATCAGTAGTTGCATCATTAGTACCAAGCAATTTGCCGTTTTGATACTTATTAATCATCGCAACAGTCCGATTGAGCAAGTTTCCTAGATCGTTAGCGAGGTCATAGTTTACCTTATCAACAAAGTCTTCTGGACTAAAGACGCCATCATTACCAAATGGCATTGCCCGTAATAGGTAGTAACGTGTAGCATCAAGGCCGTAACGATCAACAAGGGTTTCAGGATAGATAACGTTTCCCTTTGACTTCGACATCTTCCCGTCACGCATTGTTAACCATCCATGACCAATAACGTGTTTTGGCAATGGTAAGCCAAGCGCATGAAGCATAATTGGCCAGTAAATCGTGTGGAAACGAACAATTTCCTTTCCTACCATGTGAACATCAGCAGGCCAGTACTTCTTGAAGAGGCTATCATCATCACTGCCATATCCTAGCGCAGTAATATAGTTTGATAATGCATCAATCCATACGTATACCACGTGTTTAGGGTCATTAGGAACCTTAACCCCCCAGGTAAATGATGTCCGCGTAACTGCAAGATCTTCTAGCCCTGGCTTTAAGAAGTTATTAATCATTTCATTCATCCGTGATTGCGGTTCGATAAAATCAGGATGTTCCTTATAGTAGTTCATTAACCAGTCAGCATACTTACTCATCTTAAAGAAGTATGATTCTTCCTCAACTAATTGAACTTCATGACCTGATGGCGCTTTTCCACCGATCACATTACCGTCTTCATCACGGTAAACTTCTGCTAACTGACTTTCTGTGAAGTATTCTTCATCATCAACTGAGTACCAACCAGTATACTTACCCTTGTAAATATCCCCTTGGTCAAGCAATTGCTGGAAAATCTTTTGGACAGCTTTTTCATGGTAGTCGTCAGTTGTCCGAATAAACTTGTCATTTGTAATTTCAAGTTTTTTCCATAGCTCTTTAATTTGGGCAGCCATTTGATCAACGTATTCTTGTGGCTTCATGCCGAGCTTTTCAGCCTTTTGTTCAATCTTAAGACCATGTTCATCGGTTCCTGTTAAGTAGAATACGTCATAACCCATCAAACGCTTAAAACGTGCTTCCGCATCACATGCAATTGTTGTGTACGAATTACCAATATGGAGTTTACCAGATGGATAGTAAATTGGTGTTGTAATGTAATAAGTTGGTTTTTGTTCAGCCATATGAAGCCCCTCTTTCTAAGATATTACTAATTAAGATTTAACATTTAGTATAGCATTTTATTAGGGCTTGCTCCATCCTAAAACAGATCAAGCTGTTCTGGTGATTTGGGTGCCAATCCCTCGAATTCAATATTCATCATTTTTTGAAGACTCAATGCATTGGGTGCTGCATCTTTAGCTGAGTTATTGTTGAAGATAACACAGAGTTCTTTAGGTTGCGGCTGCAAGGACTCAATTTGTTTTTTAAAGAATTGGAGTTCTTCCGTCGAATATCGATATAAAGTCCGCGTTTTCCGCCATTCTTTTCCTTGATTTTCCCATCCTTTGCGATTACGACCATGAAGGCGCAGCATGGCTAAGTCGGGATTAGTTGTTGCAAGCACAAATGGTACTGACGTTGGCGTATTATGGGGTTCATCAGCGGCCACTAATGTGAAATTGAGTTCACGACAGAAGTCTAAGACTGACGGTAAAATTTCTTTCTTATACCAAGTTTGATTACGAAATTCGACTGCAATTGGCAAGTTTCCTAACCATTCCCGAATTAATCGTAAGTAAGAAAAATCACGCACAGTTGCATCAAAATATGGAGGAAACTGAAATAATATCGTCTTTAATTGACCAGCAGCTACCAAGGGGGAGATTATCCGGCGATATTGTTGAAAGACCTGTTCTAATTCGCCACGTTCCTGGTTTCGCTGATGCAGTGTCATTTTCTGGTTAGCTTTAACGATAAACTGAAAAGTTGGAGGAACAGTAGCAAGCCAGTTTTGAATTGTTGCTATCTGAGGTAAAGCATAGAAAAAAGTATCCACCTCAACGACTGGAAAATGTTGAGCATACTCATCAAGCCTTACTGGGCGTTGTTCATCATGAATGAGTACTGGATGCTCTGTCCAAGTTGTCATCCCCATCGTTATTTTCATCTTTAATCCTCTCTTTCGTACCCCAAAATCCTCATCAAATTACTTAGCAAATTCTTATACACTACAAAATAAATCTATATTCATTTTTCAAGGACTTGAATCGTTGTTTTTATCGCTTTTATTCATTTTTGTAGTAAAAAGCGAACGGATTATGCATCATTTTCACCCATTAAAATGAAATCGTTTCTCATACTTCATTATTTCTCTAGGGAAAACGTTCAAAACATGTTATTTTACAAGTGAACAATATGAAAGGAGCGATCAGAAATGCTACTAAAGAACAAAGGTATTCGTCACATTTTTTATCAAGAAAAGGCTACTACTAAAAAGAAGGGTTCTCATTTAGTAGCACTCCCATTCAAAGTTGATGGGAAGGTCGTTTTCTTTGAATAACTACTGGAGCAAAAAGAAGCTGGAAATTGTCCTCAGACAACTGCAGCTTCTTTTTTATACTTTTAATTCGTCAAAGAATTTTGTTGCATCGTCTTGAACCATTTGAAAGTCAAAAGGAAATTGCAATAACTGCTGATTAACAGCAATCACCTTTGCATTTGGATTGCGGTAATCTAGCAAGCCCGCAAATGGGTATACTTTCATCGAAGTACCCACAATCACAACTAAATCAGCTTGTTGCATTGCCTTGACAGAATTGACAATATCCTCTTGCTTAATTCCTTCATCATATAACACAATATCCGGACGCAAGGGACCATTATCCTTTTGATGCAAGCGACTATTCAAATATTCACTCACCGGAACTGTTTCACGACACTTTTCACAATAAACGTGGAAGAGGTTCCCATGAAAATCAATTAAGTGTTTTGTTCCAGCTTCTTCATATAAGTTATCAATATTTTGCGTTATAACTGTCGCGCGATCCTGTTGCGTCAACGCTGCCTGTTTTTGATGAATTACGTTAGGTTTTGCATCTGGAAAATATAAATTCTGCTTGCAAAATTCGTAAAAGCCTTCTGGATCACTAGCAAAATAACGGTGACTTAAATAATATTCGGCATTCCGATTTTGCGTATATAAACCGTTTGCTGACCTAAAATCAGGAATACCAGAAGCAGTTGAGATACCAGCTCCCGTTAGAAAGACAATATTTTTTGCGTCGTCAAATGTTTTTTGAATCGTCGCATCCATCTAACTCACTTCCTTACAATGTATGGAATGCTATTCTGTTCAAGAAATTCCTTCACTGGTTGATCATATATCTTCTTAAATTCTTCTGGCGCATTTTGAGCCGGTGCCGGAAGAGTAAACGAATTTTGACCATCACTCCGCCGAAGACCAACATAGGCGCGCTTATCTGTCCCCCGTTCTTTCATATCAGAGTGATAGATTTCAAAAACTTGACGCATCTCTAAACGTAATTGTCGGGCACTTAATACCGGTGAGAGAGTTGTATATTCATTATTATGTAAGGCTGGTAAGCCCCATTCCTGCATTTGTTGATCAAACAAAGAATAAATCTTAACAATTGACCGGCGCATATCGAATGGTGACTTAATTGGCTTCTTTGTAATCTCAGCATACATCTTTTTTGCTGCAGCTAGTGCGAGAGGATACTTTTCTGCCAAAGTTTTTTCATACTTTGAAATGTGATCACCATAAAAGACTAAGGCATCCAAAAGGGTTAATAACCGTAACGTCCGTTCATCATCTTCCTCTTTTTCCGGAGTTAATGTGTGTTCAATCCCCTTTAGATACTGCTCTTCAGTCTCATCGGTAATAAAACCATGCTTACGTTGTTCTGCAACCACTACTCGATGCATGGCAATGTTATACAAATCCGTTGACATAATCATCATCTGTTCATCGAGTTCCTTATCACCAAGAGATAGTTGGAAAAAGATTTGTGGAAACCCTTTTAGCAACATCAAAAGGTGCAATAACTCATGTGAAGCAGTGTAATTTGGGGCAGTCAAGTCAGTCACAATAATAACCAAGGCACCAGGAATAGTTTGTTGAGTTGCTTGGTCATGGCGAACGTATCCTGACTTGTCACCATGAAACTGAACAAAGACACTACCTTCAGGATATAGACTGTTAACCTGATCAAGGAGTGCTTGATTTTCTTTATTTAGTGTAATTCTCTCTTCAGTCATTAACTTGGTCCTTTCTGATCGTTGATAATATTTCTTTAGCAAGTGCTTGGTCAACATGTGATTGCTGCTTTAATTGAGCTACCACTAACGGTACTTCTGCTGGCGTAGCTCCGACACTTGCCGCTAATGAGCGATATTGGAGTTTCATATGACCAGCTTGAATCCCAGTAGTTGTCAATGCCCGCAAAGCAGCCAAATTTTGTGCTAATCCGACACTTGCTGTTACTGCTGCTAACTCTTCGGCGCTTTTAATTTGACTAATATGATAGTTTATCTTTGTCATCTTATTTAATCCAATTGAACCACCAATTACACCAACTGGTAAAGGAAGAACAATTTTTCCTACCAAGTAGTCGTCCTGAATTTCCCAAGTACTTAAGCCTCGATATTGTCCATCACGAGCAGCATAGGCATGGGCCCCGCTTTCAATTGCCCGCCAGTCATTTCCACTGGCGATCATGACCGCATCGATCCCGTTCATTATTCCTTTATTATGGGTAGCTGCTCGATAAGGATCAACTTGTGCAAGATCACTAAGACGAGCAATTCGTTGAGCAACCTCTTTACCATCCATCTCCGGAGTTGCTAAGTATCGAAAATCAACTTTACAAGTAGCGGCTTGCAGACTCTGCGTTGCAAGATTGCTTAAAATTGCGGTAATAACATGGAAGCCCTGGTCTGTTAACCATTTTCCAACCGCTTCTGCCATCGTATTGACACTATTAGCGCCCATTGCCTGACAAACATCAATTCCCAGGTCAATGCTAATAAAGTTCCCAGGAGTACGAACTTTCATCGACTTCGCACCCCCACCTCGTGCCTGCATTGAGGGATGAGCCTGGTTAGCAATTGTTAAAATCTCATCTTGGTGTTCTAATAACCATGCTTTAACTGCTGCTTTATCGATCACATCATCTAACACAACTTGCCCCACTAATTGTCGGTCTTGCCGAGGAGCAGTAAATCCTCCCGACCTACTTACCCGGTGTGCACCATTGCTAGCAGCGGCTATGACTGATGGTTCTTCAATCACCATTGGTACAACATACGGACGATTATTTACGGTTATATTTAAGGCTACTCCTTCAGGTAAAGAATAATCAGTAATATAATTTTCGACTAACTCATCCCCTAAATCTGAACTTGTATTTGCTAATACTTGCTCTTCCATAGGGGATAGGTGACGAGCTTTTGCTAATTGTTGACGTCGATCATCGGCAGATAACTTATAAAAACCGTGTTGCCAATCAGTCATGATGTCGCTTCCTTTGATTTACATATTCAGTGATGATTCCTTCGCGGACACCACTCTCTGAAAAAATAACCCGGCCATCACTGTTGCGTTGCAAAAGGGTTACAAGAGGCAGCATTCCACCAATAATAATATCTGCTCGTTCCGGTTCTAGACCAGTCAGCCGTTTACGCTGGGCCAAGTTCCGATTTAATAATTCACGGTAAGTCGCAAATACTACTCGTGAGGAGAGTTGATACCCATGAATCGAACCGTTTCGGCGGTGATGGTGATGATAGGATTGAGTCATACGCGCCAAAGTCCGGTTAGCACCACCTAATAAAACAATCGGAACACGCGTTGCATATCGTAACCACGGAATCTTGGTCAATCGTTCATTCATGGCTACCTGAGCACGAAAAAGGTCAGCCGAACGAACATAGCCATTTAAGTGGTATTGTTCTGATAAATTAACAGCTCCCACCGGAATAGAAATCAAATTACGTGCTTTTCGCTGTTGCACCAATATCAATTCACAACTTGCTCCACCAACATCTAGAATCAAACAGTGGTTAAGTCGCAATGTCCGAACAACGCCTAGATAATCATAATAGGCTTCTTTTTTACCAGATAAAACTTGTAGATGAATACCGACTTCTTGTTGAACACGATTCAAAAACTCTTGACGATTTCGTGCTTGCCGAACTGCAGCAGTTGTGATCGCACGAACTTTAATATTGGGAATCTCTTGGTAGATTTTTTTAAATCGTTTTAGAGCCGCAATTGTGCGTTCAATTGCACTCTCTTGTAACATTTTTTCTCGTCCCATTCCCTCAGATAAACGTGTATTTTCTTTTACACGTCGAATTTCACGAAATCGTCCATCTGGAGCAATTTCTGTTATTGCCATTCGGGCCGAGTTTGAGCCGAGGTCTACAATCGCGAGGTTTTCCACCATTTTCACCTCCGCTTTAATTAATTATTTTTCGTATAAATACATCTCTTTTATGTTACCATGTTCTGCTATGGGAGACACGAAAAAAAACGGGGCTTAGGTAAAAACTTATTTTCCTAGCAGCCTCGCTTTTTTAGTTTATATTTTTAGCCAAAGTAGTTAATCCCGATTGCATCACGAACTTCTTTAAGCGTCTGGTTTGCAACCTCATTTGCCCGTGCTGAGCCTTCTTTAAGAACTTGATCAACATAATCAATATTAGCTGCATACTCTTCACGCCGCTTGCGAATTGGTGAAAGTTCAGCTTCAAGAACTTCATTTAAGTAGCGTTTAATCTTAACATCCCCAAGGCCACCAGCTTGGTATTGCTCCTTCAATTTAGCAACTTGCTCTTTGTCTGGATCAAAGATGTCAAGGTAAGTAAAGACAGTATTGCCTTCAACGTGACCAGGATCACTAACCTTGATATGTGTTGGATCAGTATACATCGACATTACTTTCTTTTGCACTGTATCAGCATCATCAGAAAGATAAATTGCATTGCCAAGCGACTTACTCATCTTTGCATTACCATCTAGCCCTGGAATCCGTCCTTGACCCTTTGGTGGGAATACCCCTTCAGGCTCAACTAAAATATCTTGTTGGTAAATACGGTTGAACGTCCGCACAATTTCACGAGTTTGTTCAAGCATTGGTTCTTGGTCATCACCAACTGGCACTGTATCAGCCTTAAATGCTGTAATATCTGCTGCTTGGCTTACCGGGTAAGTAAAGAATCCAGCTGGCACACTTTCACCAAACTTCTTTTGCTTAATCTCAGTCTTAACAGTTGGGTTTCGGCGTAAACGTGCAACAGTTACTAAGTTAAGGTAGTGCATCGTTAATTCACTCAATGCTGGAATTTGTGATTGAACCAAAATTGTTGATTTCTTTGGATCAATTCCAACCGCCAAATAATCCAGAGCAACTTCATGGAGACTACGGCGGATTTTTTCCGGATCCCGGGCATTATCGGTCAATGCTTGTTGGTCAGCAATCATGATAAATGTGTCATATTTACCTGTATTTTGTAATTCAACCCGATTCTTTAACGAACCTACATAGTGTCCAATATGCAACTTACCAGTTGGTCGATCACCAGTTAAAATAACGTGTTTTTCTTCTGCCATTTTAAATTCCTCCTAAATTACAAAACGCCCTACTTAGTCGTATAAACTAAATAGGACGCTTTTCGCGCGGTGCCACCTAAATTGCAATCATTATTGCCGCTCATTGTGTATCTTGTTGTGACCATTTCGCACTTTGGGGACCTTTTCACCGACCGCCCCTCGCTAAGGCTCGCGCTACTTAATATAATTAATTTTAATCCAACTCCTACTAAAAAGGCAAGACAATCCTGAATATGACAAGTATAATAATATTAAACGTCGAACAGGAGTGGTCTATATGCGCTCAAAAAGAAATAAAACAATCGATTTCACGCTGGAGGAAGCTTCACCTGAGCTCCTCAACCAAATTATTCAGCCTACTGATAATCTCCAGACAATATCCAATAAGATTATCAACGGGGATTCCTTCAAGGTAATGACTAAATTATCACCACACCAGGTTGATCTCGCCCTTATTGACCCTCCTTACAACCTTAATAAACAGTATGATGGTTTAAGCTTTAAAAAAATGTCCACAAGCCAATATCAAGCTTACACGCAAAAGTGGATTGACCTCTTAAAACCATTATTAAAAGAAAATGCTAGTATCTATGTCTTTTCTGATTGGGCAACCAGCATGGCACTTGCGCCGATCCTGGAAAAAAATTTTACAATTCAAAATCGGATTACTTGGCAACGAGAAAAGGGCCGGGGTTCACTGAAAAATTGGAAAAATGGGATGGAAGATATTTGGTTCTTAACCGCGAACCCGAGTGATTACACCTTTAACGTCGACCAAGTTAAGCAACGACGACAGGTGGTAGCTCCTTATCGTCAAGATGGGGTAGCTAAAGACTGGCAAGCTACTAAAAATGGTAACTTTCGGGATACAATGCCGTCTAATTTTTGGGATGACATTTCAATTCCGTATTGGTCAATGCCAGAAAATACTGGTCACCCTACGCAAAAGCCTGAGAAATTGCTGGCAAAAATCATCCTTGCCAGTTCTAATCCTAATGACTTCATTTTTGATCCTTTTGCTGGTTCCGGTTCGAGTTTAGTGACTGCCGCTAAACTTAACCGCCGTTATCTTGGAATCGAGCAAAGTCTTCTATATTGTGCATGGGGACAGTACCGACTTAATCAAATAAAAGATGATCCTAGCATCCAAGGCTACACTGATGGAGTCTTCTGGGAGCGTAATACCTTAGCAGTACAACGAAAGATTAAACGTCAACAAAGGGCAAGTGAAAAATAAAAAGACTGAGAGGAAAAATTTTCTCTCAGTCTTTTTATTTTCTACTGTTTATCTTTAATATCAAATTCTGGGAACCAAATACCAATTTCACGAGTGGCACTGTTAACGTTATCAGACGTATGAATGATATTTCGCAAGTTACCATCAGGCCATTCACGACCATAGTCACCACGAATTGTTCCCCATTCAGCTTCACCAGGGTTAGTAGCTCCTGCCATGTTATGAATTGCTTGGATTACATTAGTACCAGAAACAACAATTCCGACAATTGGTCCTTCTGTCATGTATTCTAATAATTCAGGGAAGAATGGTTTGTCAACTTTATCAAAATAATGCTGACGAAGCTTTTCTTCTGATGGGTTAATCATCTTAAGAGCTTCAATATTATACCCTTTCCGTTCAATACGGGTAATAATATCTCCAATATGACGAGTTTTTACCCCATCAGGCTTTACTAGTACAAGTGTGTATTCGTCTTTAACCATGGCGAAGCATCTCCTTTTTCTATATCTACCCCATTAGATTATCACAAGTCACCATCTCTTGAAAGCGTTTTTAGACAATAGAAAAATTTAATTTTTATTTGGCAATTGATATTCAATCGTTAAAAGACGCCCAGCTTTCTCGTTAATTGCGTCGCTAACTGAACCGTTGCTTAAAAGGACCAGTTCATGCATTGCCCGTGATGCCATTGTATAGATCATACCGACTTCATCAGTATTAGCTAGGTTTTTAGCAGAGACATCCGCAGCAAGGACAGCATCGAATTCGAGTCCTTTTGCTAAGTAAATTGGGAGAATTAAGATCCCCTTTGGCAATTCACTTGCATCCTTATCTAAGAGATGAATATTTTCAACCTTTTGCCGGCGAAGTAATTGATAAATAACAGCGGCTTGCTCTTGATTCTTGGTTAAGATCGCTACAGTTTCATGTTTGTTAGCTAGTTTAAGTGTCTCATCTAACAAGCTTTGCTGACTCTCTTTATCAGAATAACGAACTAACAAGCGTGGTTTCTTTCCATAGCGAGTGAAAGAAATTATCTTATCTCCATCCGGCAACAAGGCCTTCGCAAAATTAGTAATCTCCGTCGTGGAACGATAACTTCGCCGTAAAGCAATTAAATTAGGCCGCTTAGCCTTTAATACCCCACTAAGTTTGTTTAATAACTCTTCCGGTAACTGCAATGGCTTAAAAAGAGCCTGTTCACTATCACCGAGGACCGTAAACTTAGCTTGGGGAAAGGCGTGTTTTAAGTAGATTAACATCGCTGTTGAATAATCTTGCATCTCATCAATAAATACATATTGAAAAGAACGATTTTGTCCTGTACCGGAAATCAAATCACGCAGATACATCAAAGGTGCCGCATGCATTAATTCCAGCCGATGGTATTCAATCTCATCTTGAAAAGCAAGAATCATTGTTGCCCATTCCCGCTGACTAATTGTCTTAGGTACCTCAACTTGATGCAAAAACTTATTATATTGATTATAAAAATCGAGAAAGTAATTATTATAGATCGCATCTGCAATCACACGTAAGCGTCGTTTAGCTAAACGCCGCGAAAGGTAAACATATTGCTCATCTTCATCCTTAAAGTCATCAATTGACTTCTTACCACAAAGATTGTGCAATTGTTGTAAATCAAGTGAATCCAGTTCTTTAGCTACCCAATCTTTTTTAGCTTCATCTTTAACTCGCCGCTGTAATTCACGAATTAACTTATTTTTCAATTGAACTAACTTATCAGCAGGAGCCATCGTCAATGGTAATTCTTTATAAAGATCTTTGACGTGGTCAGCTGAAAAGAAAACTTGACCATTAAAACGAATATCAGCAAACTGCAAATCCTCAATTGTCATTTTCTCGACATAATGTGCAATTGACGTCATAAAAGATTCACTTTCAATAAAGTCAGCAACAACATGAGAAGCATTTTCAGGTTTTTGCCGTTCTTCATAGCGATCAAATAATGTTTCTACTTGCAAGCCTTCAAAACGCCGCCGGATAAACCCTTCTAATGTTACTTGCCGCATATTTCTTTCACCAAGACTTGGCAAAACTTCAGAAATGTAGTGGCTAAATAAATTATTGGGACTAAAGAGGACAATCTGATCCGCATTCAATTCTGTTCGACTATGATAAAGCAAGTATGCAATTCGCTGAAGGATCGCTGAAGTCTTTCCTGAACCAGCCACTCCTTGTACTAGCAAAAGATCACTACGCGTATCACGGATAATATCATTTTGCTCTTTTTGAATTGTTGCCACAATATTATGCATATACTGGTCATTTTGCTTTCCAAGAGCTGCTTGCAAAACTTCATCACCAACCGTTTCATTGGTATCAAACATGTTAGTGATCTTGCCATCCTTAATAGTGAATTGGCGTTTCTTTTTTAATTCTGTGGTTTGCATCCCAGCTGGCGTTTCATAATTGACTTTCCCAAGGGTACCATTATAGTAAACCCCAGAAATCGGTGCCCGCCAGTCATAAATTAAAAAGTCTGTTTTATCTTCATTCATTAAAGAAGAAGTACCAATGTATAGCGTTTCACTCTTATCTTCACCAGGATCTTGAATATCAATCCGGCCAAAATACGGTGACCCTTTTAAGTTTTTCAAAGTTCTTAACTGGTGCTTTAGAATTGATTCACTTTCCGCTGCTCGTGAAACCAATTGTCGCTGCTGTTCAATCATTGACCGAGATTCAGCAATATCATCAACTTCATAACGATTAATAGATGCATTTTCACTATAATTACGTTCAACTGCCCGTGTTTCACGATGAGCATCTTCAACAGCTTTAGTGGTAGCAGCTATCTGTTGGTCAATTTGTTTTTCAACATTATCAACCCGCGCTTGCTCCGTTTCTCGTTCATGATTTTCCATCAAAAGCCCCCTTTACTCAAGTTCGTTGGCTGATCGTTTCAATGCATTCTTTAAAATAAATGGCGCTAATACAGTTGCGATAATAATCACGGTAATTACATCTGAATAATACATTGGCGAAAGAAGATGTGCTTCATAACCAATCTGGGCTGTAATTAATCCCATTTCACCACGGGCAACCATCCCACTACCGACAATATAAGAACTTGGCATGCTAAAGCCAGATAGCTTAGCACCCGCTCCACATCCAAGCAGTTTTGTTAAGCATGCAAGGATTGTCATTACAATAACAAAGACAAACGATTCACCAATATTATCAAAGCGCATGTTCAAGCCTACACTGACAAAGAATAGCGGAATAAACATTGCATATCCAATTGGAATAAAACTCCGGTCAACAACTTCTTTATGCTTGGTGTTAGCCACAGCAATTCCGGCGAAGAAGGAGCCAACAGCCCCACTCAAGCCAACATAATCAGCAATTGCGGCCATGCCTAAACAGATAATCATCGCCATTACCGACGTTGAAGCAACTGTTAATAGGCGATCACTCATATGAATCAGGTAAGGTGCTAACCAACGAATTAATAGGTAAGTTCCACCAAAGAACACTAACTGCATCAAGAGGACAATTCCTAAAGGCTGACCATTGCCGTGGCCACTATTGCTGCTTCCATTGATTACACTAATCATCACACTTAACAAGATAACACCAATAATATCATCGGCAACCGCTGCTCCAAGCACTGTTGCCCCCTCTCGGCTATCTAGGCGATTAAATTCACGCAATACTGCAACTGAAATACTAACAGATGTTGTCGCAAAAATAACCCCGATAAAAAGTGATTCAAGCTTAGTAAAGCCAAACATATAACTTACTGGTCCCATAATTACAATGGGAACAATTACCCCCAAAAGCGCCACAACAACAGCGGGCTTCAAGTATTTTCTTAGTAAGGATAGGTCGCTTTCCAATCCTGCGATGAACATCAAGATAATAACCCCAATTTCCTGAAATTCATTCATCATTGAATTTAAATGAACCCAATCTAAAACAGCGGGTCCTGCAATGATTCCAACTAGGATTTGTCCAATCACTTCTGGAATCTCAACACGACGACATAAGTGTGCTACGATCTGGGTTGCAAGCAATAACCCCGCCAACACTGCAATAAATTCCATTTCTTTTCCTCCAATTTATCAATTAAGCTAATGCTATATAATTTTGATTTTAACATAGCCGTAATTTCAATCCTAATTATATTACTAGCAAGGTCATATTCTTATAAAGAAGAAAAGAGATTTAGAAAAACGAATCGTTTTTCTAAATCTCTTTTCTTAGTTCATTTTAAGCCATCTAGCGGGTTCGAACCGCCGACCTCATCCTTACCATGGATGTGCTCTACCTAGCTGAGCTAAGATGGCGCTTAAAGTATACCCGAAGATGGTCTTAAATTGCAAGAGTTACCAACCTAACTCTTCTGCATTTGCGGGAGCTGCTAATTTACCAGCGGCTAATTCCGCGAATGCTTGATCAATCATCGCAAAAGCTTGATCTAATTCTTTTTCTGTAATAACTAATGGTGGTTGGAAACGAAGAATACTCCCCCGTAAACTAATGATAATTGCTCCTAATTCAAAGATGCGGTACATTAGCTTGGTTGTTGCTTCTGTATCACCTTTTCCCGTAACTGGATCAATAATATCAATACCACCATCAAGTCCATACATTCGAACATCACCCACAAAAGGATATTTTTGCTGTTCAAGCTTAAAAAATTCAGCTGCTTTTTTGCCAAGGCGTTGTGAACGTTCTAAAAGATGCTCATTTTGAATAACATCTAAGGTCGCGTTCGCTGCTGCAGCCGTAATTGGGTTACCAGCTGTAGTGTAAACATTGGCTGGCGCACCTAATGATTCCAGAACCTCCTTACGACCAATCATTGCACTAAGCGGCATTCCCGAAGCTAAGGACTTACCAACAGACATTAAATCTGGTTCAATCCCAAAATGCTGGATCGACCACCATTTACCAGTCCGTCCCATCCCTTGATTAACTTCATCAATGGCAAAGAGAATTCCATTAGCTTTAGCAAATTCGTATACCCTTTGCATATAAGCAGGAGGAGTCTTAACAATTCCCCCATCACCTTGAATTGGTTCAATAAGAATTGCAGCAACTTCATCAACTGGCAAATAAGTTTCAAAAGGCAGCATAAATTGATGAAACATCCGCTCAACAAACGCCTCGTCACTTTCATTAGTTAATCGTTCCCAGGGACTCGGGAATGGTACTTTTACTACGCCTGGTAGCATTGGGCCCATTTTTCGCGTCATATTTAACGAAACACCTGACAAGCTCATTGAACCGTAAGTTGAACCATGATAGGCCCCCGTAAAGGAAATAATATATTGGCGTCCAGTATATGCTCGCGCAAATTTAATAATTGCGTCATTAGCATCCGAACCAGAATTACCCCATACCATCTCAACTGGCCCGCTTATCGGCGCTAATTCTGCTAATCGAGGTGCCAACCGCGCTGCTTGTGAATTAGCAAAGTACGCTGGAGTATACTGAATCATTTTAGCTGCTTGTTCTTGAATAGCTTGCACTACTCGCGGATGCGCATGACCAGTATTAGTCGAACTAGCACTGGCAAGCAAATCGATATAATCATTTCCTTCAATATCAGTAACCATTGCCCCCCGTCCATGATCTAATACAATATCGTAGTACTTAATCCGGGCAGCAGTTGCAAATGCATTTTTTTCTTCTAATAAAACATCTCTATTTGTTTTCTCCTGCTTCAGTTTCGTTTTTAACATTTTGTCCATCTTCTTTCTTTGCCATTGACGAGTGACGCATTCCATAAGCAAAGTAAATAATTAAGCCAAAGACAAACCAGATACCAGCGTAAAGTTTTGCCTGGTAATCTAATCCCATAAACACAAGTAATGAAGCAAGAAAACCAAGAGCTGGTAATACTGGATAGAATGGCATCTTAAATGAAGGATTTGGAATATCTTTTCCTTCACGACGACGTAATGCATAAATACCAAGTGAAACAAACATAAAGGCGATCAACGTACCAGCTGAGATCAATTGGGAAAGAAAGGCGAAGGGGAAGAAAGCACCGATCAAAACAGCACCAACTGTAAGTGTCCAAAGTGCACGATTTGGTCGATTATGTTTATCAAGTTTTCCAAGCCATTTTGGCAGCATTCCATCACGACCAAATGAGTAAATCAACCGCGAACCAGCCATACTCATCCCAATCAAGGCGGTAAACATTCCCAGAACAGCAATTGTTTGAACAACAGTTGCTACACCACTATGATGAGCTGTACGTAATGCAAGCCCAACTGGTTCAGCACTGTTAGCGTATTGTTGATATGGTAATACCCCAATCAGTACAAGACTAACTGCTATAAAAAGAACAACCGCGATTACTAAGGAACCAAGGATTCCACGTGGCATCGTTTTTTGTGGATTGATTGCTTCCGCTGAATTAGCAGCAATTGAGTCAAATCCGATATAGGAAAGGAAAATCATCGATACCCCGGCATATATACCTTGCCAACCACCAAATGCACCATTAGCTGTTTCATGGTATTGTGGAATAAATGGCATAAAATTGCTTGCTTTTATAGCGGTTAAACCAACAACAATAAAAAGTAAAATTGCAAAAACTTTAAGAATAACAAGAAGATTTTCAACACGAGCAGCTTGTGATACCCCGCGTGAAATTAAGAGGGCTACTAAAATAATTACAACAACTGAAACAATATCAACAACTCCGCCTTCTGTACCAAAAGCATTTGATAATGAAGCAGGCAGCTTCCAGCCAAGCGGAACAAATAATGCCCGGAAGTTAGCAGAGAGACCAGACCCAACAAAGGCCAAAGCAATAAAGTATTCAGCTAATAGTGCCCAACCAGCGACCCAACCAAAAAATTCTCCAAACACGACGTTAATCCATGAATAAGCTGAACCAGCAAACGGCATTGCAGCAGCCATTTCTGCATAGGCGAAGGCAACTAGCCCAGCCACGATCGCAGCAATTAAAAAAGAGATAACTACTGAAGGTCCAGTATGCATTGCGGCCACTTCACCAGGAAGAGTGAAAATGGAAGTGGACACAATCGTTCCAACACCTAAAGCTAAAAAGTCCCGCACCTTCAAAGATCGAACTAAATGACCGTCTTTATTATCATAAACACGCGGGTCTTCTTTACGTGTAATTGTTTTCCAAAAACTCATAATTATCCTCCTTTTCCGAATAATTAAATTTTGATTAGAATTATAAGAAAATCTTTAATACATTTTACCAAGGTGCCTTCCCTAGGTCAATCGTTTATTTAAATTAATCAAAGAAAGCGATTTCTACAATTATATCTTTATTAAACATTTTTTCTTTAACATAAATTGATGTCATATTGCTAACCCTCAATTTTACAAATAATAATTTAATGAGTATAAAATGAGATTATTACCCTTCGCTATTTTAATCATTCGGGTTAAAATAGTTATAATCATATTTGAAAAGAGTGATTTTATATGTTACCACCAGATGAAATTCGCTACTCAATCAAGGTCATGCGGCAAACATTTCCCGAAGCAGGAACAACTTTGATCGCTGACACAAACTACCACTTTCTTTTGGCTACAATCTTGAGTGCACAGTCAACAGATCAATCTGTCAATGAAGTAACGCCAGCACTATTCGCTCGTTTTCCGTTGCCAGCAGATTTAGCAGGGGTTGAACCCGCAGAAGTTGAGCCTTATATCAAAAGATTAGGGCTTTATCGAAATAAAGCTAAATTCTTAGTCAAAACTTCTCAACAAATTGTTACTGACTTTAACGGGGAGGTTCCCCACACCCTTAAAGAATTAATGACCTTATCTGGAGTCGGAAGGAAAGTTGCTGATGTGGTCCTCGCAGAATGCTTTAATATTCCTGCTTTTCCAGTTGATACCCATGTTAGTCGGGTTGCCCGCCGTCTCAGAATAGTTGAGCCCAAAGCATCCGTTCTTGCAATTGAAAAGAAATTAATGAAAACTATTCCCCCTGAACACTGGTTAGATGCTCATCATAGTATGATTTTTTGGGGTAGGTATGTCTGTACGGCAAGAAATCCTAAATGTCAGACTTGCCCGCTATTATCACTCTGCGTAACAGGACAAAATAATGTAATTTAAATGGATAATAAAATGAGAGGAATAGAAAGAACCCAATATATTGGAAATGGCTTTAGTGCTTATGGTGGTGAATTAAAGGTCTTATTAACCTACCAAGATGACAAGATTCAAGATTTACAAGTAATCAAACACCATGAATCTGAAATGGGCAAATGGGCTTTAGATGAACTTCCCGGCAAAATTATTGCAGCTAATAGTGCAGACGTTGATGGTATTACTGGAGCCAGTGCAACAAGTCGTGCGATTAAAGAAGCAACCAAGGATGCATTGCAACAGGCACAACAAAATTAAGCATAAATACAACAATAGCGAGAAATTAGAAAAATTTTATTTTTCCTAATTCCTCGCTATTTTCTTAATAAAGTTAAATATTTAATCGTTAGCAGCTGCTTTTCTTTCCCGTCCTAAAACAAGCGTTATTACCCAGGAAATAATTAGGAATATCGATACGAACCAATATGGATATTGATAATTAACATCTAGTAAATAACCACTAATAAGAGGCCCAATAATATTCCCTACACTTGTTAACGACATATTTACCCCGTTCAATAATCCTTGGTTTGTCTTACTCATCTTAGTTAACAATGTAGTAATTGTTGGGCGCAACATATCAAACGCTTCAAAAACAAACAAGGTTGCAATAATGATATGCCAATGATTGTGATCATAAATCACCATGATCGTTCCAACTAAACTAAGGAAAAAACTGTATCGCATCAGTCGAACTTCTCCAAGCCAACGAACTAGCCGATCAAAGAAAAAGACTTGCAGAATAAGCGAAATAATCCCGTTGAGGGTTAAAACAAGCGCAATTGCGTTTAAGTCAAAATTATGAACTTCATTGACATATAAACTATAGATACTTTCAAAGCCAGCTAATCCAAATGAAGCTACAAAGATCATTCCAAAGAGCGTAATTAGTATTGGAGTCATAATTTGTTTCAACTGACTCCAACCACCAGTCAATAATTCATTTTCTGGATTTTTAGTTTCACTCTTAAATAATTCATCCTCATCGTGAGGTAAAAAGCGCCAAGCAACAACCGTGCTAATCAATCCCAGAATACCAGCAACCCAAAATGGGAATTTATAGTTTACATGCGCTAACATTCCACCAAGGCCCGGTCCTAAAATCAATCCTCCACTAAAAGCCGCTGATAGCCAACCAATAACTTTGGCGCGGTCTTTTTCACTAGTAATGTCTGCCGCTAATGCCATTGATGTTGGCACAAACATAGCTGCTGATAATCCATCTACCGCCCGCGATAAGTCAAATAACCATAAATGCTGTGCTAAGGCAAAAACAAATTCAGCAATCGCAAATATTAGCAATCCCCATACTAACATTGGCTTTCGTCCAACTTTATCTGAAATCCGACCAACAATGGGTGAAGCAATAAATTGCACAAACGCAAATAGGGAAGACATCACTCCCATGTCAAAGGCAGTAAAGTGGTATTCATTTTTAATGAATGGTTCAACTGGGAAGATAAGACTCATTCCGAGACAAATCAAAAACTCACAAAAAAGAACTACAAAGATTATACGCTTTACTTCTTTTGTCATGATATATTTCCTTTCTATATTTTTACAGAATAAAAGTGGTGCCACCAAATTTATCTGATGACGCCACTTTTATTTGTTAAGTATAGAAGCAACTCTACCATGCATAATTTTTTTATGCTAGTCTATTTTCTTTATTTAAATTTTCCTTAATCTTTTGCTTGCAAACTTTCTTGATATTTTTCCTTAATGAAATCGGCTGATGTTTGCAGCTTTTGCAGTTCTTCTTCTGTCAAGTCAAGTTGTGCTTGCTCTACAACTCCATCACGACCAACAACCGCTGGGTAAGACAAGTAGACTCCGTATTCTTCACGGAAGTTCGATACCGGTAATTCAGTTAATGAATCGGATAAAATTGCATTGACAAGCTTAACAGCTGCTGTTGCAACCCCATAATTAGTATACTTTTTCCCTTGAAAGACAGTCCAGCCACCCATCTTAGCTTCCTTATCAAGCTCTTCTAAGTCTAATCCACGCTTATCTGCTAATTCAGTTAAAGGACGGCCAAGAACGCGAACAGTGGACCATGCTGTAAATTGTGAATTACCATGCTCTCCAAGATTATAACCATCTACAGAACGCGGATCTAAATTAAGCCGTTCAGCTACTGCCCGCTTCATTCGTGCAGAGTCAAGCAGGGTCCCTGTTCCTAATACATGGTTCTTCGGAAGACCAGTTATTTTTTGGTAGAGCGAGGTAATAACATCAACCGGGTTAGTAATAGCCACAATCTTACCGTTAAAGCCACTTTCCTTAATCTTTTGTGCAACCTCTTTTACTTCTTGGCGGGTAAATGGAAGTTCCGCAAAACGATCAGCATTAGGATTATCTTGAAGTTTGATATTTCCTAACGCGGATACAATTACATCCGCATCCTTCAACGCACTATAATCATTAACAGTAATATTGGTATGGAAAGGCAAATTAGCCATCGCATCTGCAAAATCAAGTGCATCTGCCTTAACCTTTGCTTCGTTTTTGTCGATCAGAACTAGGTCATCTGCAAAACCCATTGCCACAATATAGTGGGCAACTGTTGACCCCACATTACCCATTCCGATAACTCCAACTTTTCGTGTCATTACTATGACCCCTTTCAATTTCTTTTTAATTATTTTTTAATCTTAGCATAATTATTTTTTAATTACTATAGATAGGCAAAATAAAAAACGATTGATGACCCAAATAAAACAAAATTTAAATTAAAAAATGCGTTGACAAAAATTAGAGAATCATTATAATGGAACACATAATAATTAATTGAACGTTAAAACATATCGAAAAGCAGAGTAAGTAGCGAGGCTTACAAGAGAGCTTCTGGGTGGTGTGAAGAAGCAAGCGTAACTATTGAAGATGGGCTTGGAATGGTATCGATGATTGTTAGTCGATAACGGGTTAGCACACGTTATTAGTGCTAGGTAATTCTAATTGTTTTATTAGAGTAACCTACTGAGGCTGGGTCTGTGAAGATTCAGCAAATAAAGGTGGTAACGCGAGCACTCGTCCTTTGAATAAAGGGACGAGTGCTTTTTTATTTACTAGCAAGTTAACGTTTTAATTAACCAACGAAAATATTTAATTGATTGAAAGGGAGTTTTTACTATGAAGAGAAAGAAAAGAAGAAATATCATTATTTGGTCAGTAGTTGCACTTATCGTTGTTATTGCCGGATACTTTAGTTTTATCCGTCCGCAACAACAAGCAAAACGGACTGTTACTGTCGGGATTATGGCTGGTTCAAAACAAGATGATGAAATTTGGAATTCAGTAAGCAAAACCGCTAAAGATAAGTACAATGTTACTTTAAAATTCAAACGATTCACTGATTACAACCAACCAAACAAGGCTTTGGAAAATGGCGATGTTGACTTAAACGCCTTCCAACACAAGTTATTCTTACAAACTTGGAATAAAGCCCATAAAACTGATCTTGTTTCTTTAGGCGATACATTTATTACTCCAATCCGGTTATACTCCAAGCAATACAAGAGTGTAAAGGAAATTCCTAATGGTGGAACGATCGCAGTACCAAATGATGCTTCAAACGAATCACGGGCATTATTCGCATTAAAGAATGCTGGTTTGATTGACCTAAAGAAGGGCACAAAGCTCGCAACCGTAAGTTCAATTTCTAAGAACCCACGCGATCTTAAGATTAAAGAATTAGCCGCTGATCAAACAGCACGGTCGTTAGATAACGTTGATGCTGCAGTTGTTAATACTAACTATGCACAAGCTGCTGGTCTTAATTACAAGAGTGCAATTTTCGTTGAACCAGTTAACAAGGATTCAAAACAATGGGTCAACATCATTGCTGTTAAAGACAGCGAAAAGAACAACAAGATTTACAAAGATGTTGTACGTGCTTACCAAACCGAAAAAACAAAACGAGAAATTAAGAAACTATACGGAACTGCAGAAATTCCCGCTTGGGACCTCAACTTCAATAAATAAAGGAGGATTAATATGGCGAACCCGATCATTGACTTAGATAACATTAGCGTAACTTTTAAGCAACGAAAACAGGTTGTTCACGCCGTTAAGGATGTTACTTTAAAAGTAGAAAAAGGCGATATTTATGGGATTGTTGGTTATTCTGGAGCTGGTAAATCAACATTAGTTCGAACCATTAACCTCCTCCAACTTCCCTCTGCTGGATCAGTAACAGTTAATGGTACTGTCTTTTTCAAAGACCACCAACAGCAAATTAGCAATAAAGAATTACAAGAAAAGCGGCGAAAAATTGGCATGATTTTTCAACACTTCAATTTACTAAATGAAACTTCAGTAATTGAAAATGTTCTTTTCGCTCTTAAACATACTGATTTAGACGATGACGCAAAAGAGAAGAAGGCACTTGAACTTTTAGACTTAGTTGGCTTAAAGGATAAAGCTGAATTCTACCCTGTTCAATTATCTGGTGGTGAACAACAACGAGTTTCCATTGCCCGGGCATTAGCTAACGATCCTGAAATTTTAATCTCTGACGAAGCTACTTCTGCCCTCGATCCCCAAAATACAAACCAGATTTTGGATCTTCTCAAACGGCTCAATGATAAATTGGATTTAACGATTGTCCTTATTACCCATGAAATGGACGCTGTTAAACGGGTAGCGAATAAGATTGCTGTCATGGAATATGGACAAATCATTGAGCGTGGTACCCTACAGAAAGTGTTCCTCCAACCACAACAAGACTTAACCCGGCAATTTGTGGGAGGATCCTTAGCCGCAGTCGATACCCTTAAAGCATTTGATCTTGGTCACCTTGATGATGATGAAGAGTTGCTGCAATTAGTCTACGATACAAATAATGTGACTAAATCAATCATTATCGAGTTATATAAGAAGCTGCAAGTTGAAGCAAGTATGCTTTATGGAAACATTGAAGTCTTGGCTGGTTCACCAGTCGGTACCCTGTTTGTAGTTATCAAGGGCGATGCTGATAAGCGTCAACAAGCTATTAATTTCTTAAAAGAAAATGATGTTACTGTCACAAAGATTGATGATCGGAGGATTTGGAATGAATAATCTTATACCAAATGTAATTCAACTTGGCTGGGGTGGTGACAATGGTTGGGGTACTTCAATCGTCCAAACTATCTACATGACTTTCTGGCCTGCTATTTTCGGTGGAATTTTAGGATTAATCTTCGGAGTTGCGCTTGTGGTTACTGAGCCCGGTGGAATTTTAGAAAATCGAATTGTTTTTAGTATCGTTGATAAAGTCGTATCTGTTTTCCGGGCAATTCCATTTATCATTTTGTTGGCCTTCATTGCTCCCTTCACCCAATTGATTGTTGGAACACAGATTGGAACAACTGCCGCATTAGTGCCGCTTTCATTAGGTGTATTTGCTTTCTATGCTCGTCAAGTTCAAGTTGCGCTTGAAAGTGTTGACCACGGTAAAATTGAAGCTGCCCAAGCTATTGGGGCTACTAACTGGGATATCATTATTGACGTTTACCTCCGCGAAGCTCGTTCTGAACTTGTCCGTGTCTCCACCGTTACACTAATTAGTTTAGTTAGCCTTACTGCAATGGCTGGTGCAATTGGTGCTGGTGGTTTAGGTAATACCGCTATTTCATACGGTTACGACCGTTTTAACAACGACGTAACCCTTGTCGCCACGATTCTTGTTCTCTTATTTGTTTTAATCATTCAAGTAGTTGGCGATATTTTAGCCAAGAAGCTTAACCACCAAGATCGCTAACATATAGGAGGGATCATTATGGAAGTCAGTGAAAAAGTCAAAGTACTGCAGGATTTAATAAAAATCCATTCTGTTAATGGAAATGAAGTTGAAGTAGCACGCTACTTACAAAAACTTTTAGCAAATCACGGAATCGATTCAAAAGTTGATGAATTTGGTGATCGCCGTGCAAACTTGATTGCGGAAATTGGGACTGGGGAAAGTAAAAAAATCCTTGGGCTCACTGGACACCAAGACACTGTGGCAGTACCTAATCTAGACCGCTGGCAACATGATCCCTTTGGCGGTGAAATTAGTGGTGATTATATTTTTGGTCGTGGAGCTGCTGACATGAAGAGCGGTCTGGCTGCCCAGGCTATTGTATTAATCGAATTAAAAGAAGCTGGGCAACTGCCATCAGGAACTGTTAGATTTATTGCTACCGCCGGAGAAGAACTTGGTACTCCTGGAGCTTATCGTTTACAAAAGCAAGGAGTTGCCGATGACCTTGACGTATTAGTAGTCGGCGAACCAACTGGTGGGAATGTTATTTTTGCTCACTCGGGGAGTATGAATTACCGCGTTACCAGTTATGGAAAATCTTGCCATAGTTCTCACCCACAAAATGGTATTAATGCAATTGAAGGGCTGTTAAAGTTTATCGAAGAAGAAAAACACCTTTTTGATAACACCAAAGATGATCAATACCTTGGAAAAGTCCAACATAGTATTACAGTTATCGATGGTGGATCTCAAGTTAATACCATCCCCGACAGTGCTAGTTTGCAAGGAAATATCCGCCCTACGGCATCATTTAATAATGTTAAAGTCGCAGATCGATTAAATGATGCGCTTGAATATATTAACCACACAACTCCTTTCCAACTAGAGCTAAAAATTATTCAAGATTTTTATCCAATTGCGACAGAACCTAATAACGATTTTGTCCAAATTGCCCTCAATGCTGCCCAGCGAAACTATCCAAATGACATCAAGCTTGATATTATCAATGGTGCAACTGACGCAAGTGTATTTACATTAAATCGTCCCGACCTTCCAGTTGTAATTTTAGGATGTGACGATTGGAACGTTGCTCATCAAACTGATGAATATACAACTATTTCGAGTTACGTTGCTACAATTAAAGCTTATAAACAAATTATTCGTGACTTTTTTAAAGAGTAGGCAGTTGCTGAAATAACAACCCTAATTAGTAAAATAAAAGGTCTTTTTTGATCAATCTTGGTCAACTAATGCTATAATATAGTTGATGAAAGCGATAACAAGATTTATTAAGAAAGGGTGTTTACCATGATGTCATTATTAAGTAACGTAATCGCTGTTGTAAGTTTTTCCGCAATTTTAGTAGCTTCAATTATAAGTTTATTTGTGGGTGGTAAACACCAACACAGATTAAATTAAAAAGTTCATAGTAAAAGCAGAGTGAACAATACTTATCTCTTGTAGACTGTTATTGTTCACTCTCTTTTTATGCTAATATAGGGAAAATACCTTATTGAAGGCAGTATTTATGAAAGGCGAAAATACTTTATATCACAAACGGGCACGGGACATTTTAGGAAAACCATTCACCTTCATTGTTTCTCGTTACCTTGGCGTTAGTATTGCTATTGGGATAGTAACTGGTCTGGTGATCGGGGTTTTTCGCTGGATTATCGACCGGACCCTTACTTTACTGACAATTATTTATCCTTTTATGGGTAAACATCCTTGACTATTAATTCCATATATATTAGGAACATTTATCGTTGCATGGTTAATCGGAAAAATCGTTAAGCCTTATGAAACAGATGTTGTTCGTTCTGGCGTTACCCAATTAAAAGCTGTTTTGTTAGGAAAGCATCGTATTCATTGGTGGCCAGTATTATAGCGAAAATTCGTTGCTAGTTTGCTTACTATCTGTCCAGGACTTTTCTTAGGGCGTGAAGGACCAAGTATCCAAATTGGTACCTGTATCGGAGCCTGCTTTAACGAAAAATTCTTTCACCTTACGGACAAAGATAAATATTTATTGATGGAGTGTGGCGTTGCGGCCGGATTATCTGCGGCTTTTAGTGCACCTTTAGCAGGAACAATGTTTTTATTAGAAGAAATGACCCATAATTTTAATTCTCGAATTTGGATTCCTGCTTTAACTTCTTCAATCGTTTCTGCATTTATCACTTTTTTATTCTTTGGTACTAAACCTTGCCTATATATTCCGATCACAACTAAATTACCAGTCGCATCCTATCCATGTTATGATGCAATGTTAGAAGAAAAATAAGTAATTTAAAACCAAAATCGAGAATGGAAAAATTTTTCTTCCATTCTCGATTTTTAGTTATTTATCAAACAAACTTAGATATTCTCCGTAGCCTTTTTCTTGCAATTTATCAACTGGGATAAACTGCAAAGCGGCTGAATTAATGCAGTAACGCAATCCTCCGCGATCAGTTGGACCATCAGTAAAGACATGCCCGAGATGCGAATCAGCTTCCTTACTTCTTACCTCGGTTCGTTCCATCCCAAATGACTGATCGCGCTTTTCTGTAAGAACACGCTTCTTAATCGGTTTAGTAAATGCTGGCCAACCACATCCTGCATCGTATTTATCTAATGATGAGAATAATGGTTCCCCACTAACAACGTCAACATAAATACCCGGTTCATCAAATCGATCATATTTACCACTATATGGTTTTTCCGTAACCCCCATTTGAGTCACAGCATATTGCATTGGCGTTAATTTCTTTAATTCATTTTTATCCATTCAGCATCCTCCTCGTTTTCGTTACCTATTTTGATTATACGAATTCTCAGTGAATACTACTAATTTCCTGCTCAGTTATTTAATACTCCTTTCCACCGATGCAACAATATCCACGAGATCAATTGAACGATTCCTGCACAAATTAATGTCAAAGCCATTGTTAAGACTGTTCCCCACAAAATCGGCACTACCTGTTGCCCCTGCAGTCCTTCAAACAATAATTGACCCAGGCCACCGGCATTAATCGTTGCCGCAATAGTTGCCATTGCCATTGTCGAAGCTAGGGCCACTTGGATTCCACTAAAAATTGCCGGTAATGCTAGCGGCAATTGAATTTGGCGAAAAACCTGTCGAGATGTCATCCCCATCCCCACACCAACTTCGATTAATTGTGGATCAACGCCACGGATTCCCGTAATAAAGGAACGTAATAAAACATATTCAGAGTAGATCGTTAAAACAATAATTGCAGTCTTCATTCCTAATCCAGAAATCGGTAAGAGTAAGGCAAAAAAGGCAAAACTTGGAATTGAATATAAGAGTGAAAAGAAATAGATCAAACTATTAAGCCATTTTTCACGCCGTAAGAATAATAAGATTATTACAACCGCAATCACTAAGGCAATTGCTAATGAAGAAAGAACCATCGTTGCATGTTGCTGGACATCATCAAGCATTATCGGCCAATTCTCATTCCAATACTCAATCATATTGTTGCCTCCACAAATCTTGATTTTGGCGAATCGTCCCTAAAAGCTGCTCAACAAATTCCGTTGCTGGATGGCGAACAATTTCTTCTGGCGTAGCAAATTGAACGATGCGTCCTTCATGCATGATCATCACTCGTTGACCTAAAAATAAGGCTTCATTAATATCATGGGTTACAAACATAAAAGTCTTTTCTGCCAACGATTCATGAATCTTTTTTACTTCTCGTTGCAATTCCATTCTTGTTAAGGCATCCAGCGCGCCAAAGGGTTCATCAAATAATACATACGGTGGATTAGTCGCTAAAGCTCTTGCCACTCCTACGCGTTGTTGTTGCCCACCAGATAATTGTTGAGGATAGCGGTTCATATATTCAGCGGGATTTAGTTGAACAAGACTTAGTAATTCTTTAACACGATTATTAATCTCTTCCTTATCCCAATGCAGCATTTTGGGCACAACTGCAATATTTTGTCCAATCGTCATATGAGGAAATAACCCGATCTGTTGGACAACATATCCCATGTGCCGGCGCAATTTTACTAGATCGAGTTCTCGAAGCTTTTGTCCATCAACTAAGATTTCACCAGCACTTGGCGCTATCAACCCATTAATCATTTTCAAGGTAGTAGTTTTTCCCGAACCAGATGAGCCAAGAATCGTTATAAATTCGCCCTTGTTGACTGTAAAATTGAGATCAGGAATCACTGTTTGATCGTTAAAACGCTTCTCAACATGCTTAAATTGAATAATTGGTTCTGTCATGCTTTTGTACCTTTCTAATTAAAAAATCAAAGCTAATCATTGCCAGCAAGGATAAAATAGCAACGCTTACTGCGCCAATCACTACATAACTCATATCGTATAAGCCTAAGCCAGCAAATATTAGGGTCCCCAATCCACCAGCACCAATATAAGTAGCTAAGGTTGCACTAGCAATGATCTCAACCAATGCTAGTTTTATTCCGTTTAAAATATAGGGCAACGCCAGGGGAATTTCTATTTGCCGACGTAATCGGCGCTGATCCATCCCTAGGGCTATCCCAACTTCCTTATATAGTGGACTCACTTCATTAAAACCGAGAATTGTATTGATTAGCAACGGCGGAAGCGCTAAAACAATTAAAGCAATTAACGCAGGGACAACCCCCGTTCCAATAAATGGAATTAATAGAAACAGCAATGCCAAACTAGGAATGATTCGTAACAATTGCGCAAACATCACACAAAATTGAGCAACTGGTTTTATTCGCGAACCAATATATCCTAATGGCAATGCAATGATCATTGAAATTACTAGCGTTACAACAGTCAGAATTATATGCTGACCAACATATTGCCAATATTGGCCGCTATTTGTTTGAAAATACTGAATTATTTGCCCTAGCAAGCTACCACTCCCCATCTATTGCCTATAACGAAGGAGCAAATATCTAGCAAGAAAAACTAGCTATCTGCCCCTTTGGCACTTATTTCATATTTTGATTATACCAATTTTTAGCAACAGTCTTATAATTTTGCCCATCGACATTAACTTTCTTGTTTAGATCTGTTAATTGCTTAGTTGTTAACTTTGCATCAACTTTATTTAAGGCTTGCTCCATTTTGGGATGACTTTTGGCAGCTTTTTTATTTACTACTGGAACTAAATTATATGGTGGCCAAATATTCTTATTGTCCTTTAGTAACGTAAACTTGTCAGTTGCTAATTGACCATCAGTTGTTGAAACCGGAGCTGCTTGTGCTTTCCCTTGTTCCATAATCTTATAGAGTAAATTTACGTCATAATCCTTAATTGACTTAAAATCAAATTTACCATAAACCTTATTCATTTCCGGAAGGGCATCAGCACGTTTTTCGAACTCACCCTGTGAAGCAAAGTTAATCTTCTTTGCATTCTTTTGCAGTTCACTTAAATTGGTAATGTGGTACTTCTTTGCGTCCTTAGTTGGCATTGCAACACCTTGGCGATTATCACCCGGGGCGTATTTAAATGTCGTTAAGCCGTCTTTTTGAATACCATCGTGTGCTAATTTAGCCATTTGACTAGCACTCTTGCCGGTCCCCTTCTTTTTAAGGTACGCCTCTACAATTGTGCCCGTATAATCAGGATAAACATCAACTTCGCCTTTTTGTGTTGCACTAAAAATCACATTATTTGAAATGTTGGGTTTCCGAGTAACCTTATAACCCTCATGCTCAAGTGCAAGCGCGTAAATTTCACTGACAGTCTTACTTTCTGAAACATTTTTTGAACCCACAATAATTGGTTTATTGCTGGCAGCACTTGCTACTGCCGGCGTAATAGTCCCTGCTAGTAAGCCAGCAATGCTTAATAAAGAAAGAGCAACGATTTTCTTAAATCTCATTTATTTTCTCCTAACTTGTAACTAAAAAAGTTTCAATCAATAAACTAATACTACATCTAAGAAAAATAACTGTCAAGGAAATGGCGAATTTAATCCCTTGACATCATGTAACTTTATAAATTACAATTAGCATTAAAGGAATGATAATATGAAAATTTCAACCCGTTTTAGTGATAGCATCCATATTCTTGCTTTCATTAATATTTGTCAAGGAATTATTCCATTAACAAGTAATAATATCGCTAGCAGCATTGAAACTTCACCAGTTGTCGTCCGACGTTTGATGAGTGCGCTCAACAAAGCCGGATTAATCAATACCGTTCATGGTGCAGCAGATCCAGCACTTGCAAAATCTCCTGAAAACATCTCGCTTTATGATGTTTTTCTTGCGATCGAAGGAGATGCTCATCTATTTACGATTGATGAACGAACAAATCCACAATGCATCGTTGGCGGGAATATTCAAGAGACGCTTGATGGCTTTTACCAGCAAGCAGAAACAGCAGCAAAAGCTAAACTTGCAAGAATCAGTTTACAGGATGTCATCGACACTATTCGCGTTAAGCAAGCACTAAAAGATGCTGAAAAAGAAAGAAGGAATTAATAATGAAATATATGGTTACTGGGGCAACCGGGCACCTTGGTCAACACGTTGTTAAGCAATTAAGCAAGCTTATATCTCCAGATAATATCCGCGTTGGCGTTCACAATCCCGCAAAAGCTTCCCAATTCAAAGATGCCGGATACGAAATTGCGGCAATTGACTACTATGACGTCGCTAAGATGACGGCAGCCTTTAGCGGAATCGATGTTGTTATCTACATTCCAAGCATCACCTACTTAGTTAAGGATCGAATTGACGAATTTGAGAATTCACTAACTGCAATGTTTAAGGCAGATGTTCATAATTTAGTCGATGTTAGTTTTATTTCCGCCAAGATAGCGCTGAAGCCATCGCCAATGTAGCAGTCAAGCCATACTTGCGAGATAAGGGACAAAATTATCTCCTTACCATGAGCAAAATTATACAATGCCAGAACTTAGTTATATTATGACTAATGTTACGGGTGAAGAAATTGGTTACGATCCCGTTACCGTAAAAAAATTTGCTGAAATTTACGCTGCTGAGGGTGACGGAAACGAACTTGCTTCTATGTACCAAGCAGCTGCAATGGGCTTGATGAACCAAGTCACTGACGACTTTGCGCATATCACTGGACATCAACCAACAGATATGAAAGAATTCCTTATAAAAAACTACTAAGCGTTTAAGTAAATTTTGAAAGGGTGTCTTTTCTATGTTTACTCTTCCCCTTGGTATTGGACAAATTCATGCAATGCACGAGTTATTTAAAACAAACCCGCGTCTTGCTGCCCTTGTCCTTCTTTTGATTATGGGAATTGCTATTTACTATAAATTTCATCGTTAATATAGATAAAAGAGGATGGAAAAATTCTGATTTTCCATCCTCTTTTATCTATATGCAGAAAATAATTTTCTTAAAAAACTATTACCAACTGGCAACTTATCTCCTAAATCATAATTATCAAGAATTGTTGCCCCAATATCGCTAAAACTTCTGCCACCGAGAGAAATATTTTGTTTAATTTGCGGGGCTGTTATAAGTAAGGGTACATATTCACGAGTATGTTTTTCACCAGGATAAGTAGGATCATTCCCGAAGTTCCCCGTCACAATCAGTAAATCATCATCTTGCATTTTATCGATGACTTTTGTAAGTTCGTGGTCAATCCGCATTAATTCCGTTCCAAAGCCTTCAGGATTACGTGCTTTACCAAATTGCTCTATCTCTCCCACTTCTGCTATACAAATACCTGTAAACTTTTTCTCGATCAGTTCTTGCAACTGAACAAAGCTCTCTTGATTATTCCCGGTTATTTCATAATGGTCCAAACCAAAGAACTGGGTACTTTTCCCGATTAACTTCACAGCATAACCCTCTTCCAAGAGACAATCAATAACCGTTGGACTTGCTGGAGCTAAAGGAAATCTATAAAGTTCTTGGGGATAAAAATTAGCCGCCTGGTTCCCACTAAAAAGAAGGCCATTCACATTTTCGATAGTATATGGGGAATTATCCAACATTTTTCGCAAAATCTGACAATCTTCTTTTAATTCGCCAACCGAAATAGTCTGTTCATGCGCAATTAACCAAACACTTGAAGAACTAGCCGTCGCTACTAGCAGACCACCTGTTGCCAATTGTTCAAGGCCATAATCTTTCAACGCAGTACGAATATTCATTAAGGAATTGCTTAAAAGAGGGCGCTTTGCTTTTCGCGCAAAATTAGTCGCTATTTTCAACGGCACACCATCAATAAAAACGTCAGGTTCAGCGGTCGTTGCTAAGCCCATCATCTCCCACTGGCTCTCGCGATTACTCAGGCCCGTTGAAATTGAACTCATTTGACCATAAGCAGCGTGAAGCTTTTCAAGCGAAGACATCCCCATAATCGGGTGTAAGTTGCCAAGACCCATTTTCTGAAAAGTCGGTAGTTGTAGCCGTACTCGAAAATGTTCCCCAAGGTGTCCTAGTGTGTCAGCCCCTAAACTCTCAAAATGATTGGCATCAGCCGTTGCTCCAATCCCTAATGAATCAATTATCACTACAAAAATTCGTTGATAAGATTGTCCATTTTGCATTATTTTTCACCAGTTTCCTTAATATTTCTAATTTTTTATTATATCATTGCATAAAAACCCTATAATTAAATTGTAGAAAGCACGAGGACTAAGCGGGGGTATTATGAAAAAACTATCTAATAAGCAAAAATTAATCATCATCCTAGTAATTGCAGCAATCGCAGTCGTGCTCCAATTTGGATTTCATTTACAACTTTTTGCTCAAATTCTGGTTACTGTTGTCGGCGCAATTGTTGCTTTTTCAATGTTTATTGGCATGATAAAAACTATCCGTAGCGGTAAATATGGCATTGATCTGCTTGCCATTATGGCTGTCGTCGCAACGCTAGCTGTTAGCGAATACTGGGCAGCGATGGTTATTCTTGTAATGTTAACCGGAGGAGATGCCTTAGAAGATTATGCTGCCAAAAAAGCAAGCACCGAATTAAAAGCATTACTTAATAATTCACCACAAACGGCGCATTTAATCACCAATGGCAAAACCAGCGACATCCCAGTTAACGATGTCAAAGTTGGTGACCAGCTTATCGTTAAGCCTGGAGAATTAGTACCAGTCGATGGAATCATTAAAAATGGTGAGGGATTGTTCGACGAATCGTCATTAACTGGTGAATCACGACCAGTTTCCAAAACAGCTGGTGACGAAGTGATGTCAGGATCAGTTAATGGTGATAATGCCATTACTTTACAGGTCACCAAACTAGCCAAAGATAGCCAATATCAGCAACTCGTTAAATTGGTTAAGGAGGCTGAATCAACTCCTGCCCACTTTGTTCGATTAGCCGACCGATACGCTGTTCCATTTACGATTATTGCTATTATTATCTCTTCACTTGCATGGGTATTTTCCGGTCGTCCCGAACGATTTGCGGAAGTTCTCGTTGTTGCTTCACCATGTCCGTTAATCCTCGCAGCTCCCGTGGCAATGGTTTCTGGAATGAGCCGAGCTTCACGAAATGGAATTGTTGTCAAAACAGGGAGTGTACTGGAAAAACTAGCAGTTGCTAAAACTGGTGCATTTGATAAAACAGGAACTATTACAAGTGGTCAATTGACCGTTGATAAAATCCTCCCTACAGGAAAAATAGACTCAACGCAGCTCCTCCATTACGCTGCAAGTGCTGAACAACAATCATCACATATCCTAGCACGCTCACTGCTTTCTTATGCCACTGCATATAATGTTTCCTTATCAACCGTTGATCAACTTAAAGAATTAACTGGTAAAGGAATTTTAGCAACTGTTGATGGGCGGGAAGTTAAAGTAGGAAAATTAAAATTCGTATCTCCTAAAAATCTTGACCAGATGTTAGCAGCAACAGCTATCTATGTGAGCGTAGATGGGCAATACTATGGTGCAATTACTTTTACCGACCATATTCGTCCTGAAGCAAAGCAAACAATGAACCGGTTAAAACGGCTTGGTGTTACCAATCTATTAATGTTAACGGGAGACCAAGCTGTCATTGCAGATAAAGTTGCCCGACAAGTCGGGATCACGCAGGTTAAAGCCGACCTTCTTCCACAAGATAAAATCAATGCACTTAAAGCCATTCCAACAAATGAACATCCTGTTTTCATGGTTGGCGACGGCGTAAATGACGCACCTTCTCTTGTGACAGCCGATGTTGGAATTGCGATGGGAGCTCACGGATCAACCGCTGCTAGTGAATCAGCTGCCGTTGTTATCCTAAAAGATGACCTTTCGCGAGTCGCAAAAGCCGTTAGCATTTCTCAGGAAACTCTGCGGATTGCAAAACAGGCGGTCCTAATCGGAATTGCAATCTGTACTATCCTAATGCTTATTGCTAGCACCGGAATCATTCCGGCCTTTTTCGGCGCCATGTTACAGGAAATAATTGATACTGTCTCTATCTTATGGGCACTAAAAGCACGGAAAATGACAGACTAAATAGAATAGCGAGGCTGAGAGAAATTTACTTCTTTCAGTCTCGCCATTTTATTTATTATTAGTATATAGTTTTTGAACTGCTTGCACATCATCTGGTTGGATCGTATAGAATGATCCAGCAGGCTGCATTACCGAAACAGCATTGGTATGATCAAGTCCAATCGCATGCCCCAGTTCGTGCTCGGCTGTATTAACAATTCGTTCCTGACTATAGCCATAACTTGGGTCAGTTAAATAATATGTATTTAAGTACACCGTTGCATGCATAAATCTCCTTGTCAACGAATTCGAGGACGTCTTCGTTAACCCAGCAGCATTTGAATCAGAACGGTTCATTGTTGTAACAACGATATCTGCTTTACTTTGATTATTTACTGGTTTGAACGTAAACGCCCCAGTCTGATTCCAGTTTTGAATTGCAGTATTAGTAGCTGCGTCAAGTTGAGCATTATTTGTATTTACATAGACCGTTGCTTGATTAGTCGCCCATCGTCCAGTAGATGGAATTGAAGTTTGTGTACTTGTTTGTTGTTCTGTCGTTGGTTCTTGGTCACTTTTGGAAGAGCCATTGTTTGTATCGTTTAAGTGCAGATTAGAATTATCGTTTGAGCTTGTATCGTCTCTGCCAATTAACTTAGCAATGCGATCACGAACGTTCCATGCAGTTTGGTTCGCCGTTGCTTGAACTTGTGCATCATTGAAATAAAGCCATCCTCCACCTACTAAAAGTCCTATTATAAATATCCGCTTAAGCAGTCGAAAAACGAAATTTATCTCGTTCACCTTCTTTCGATTATTACTAATAATAAAAAGTCAATCGGGATAAATCATGAACTAAATTTTAAATTTTGGTAACGATCAGCGACAATTTAATTCACGCTCTAAATCACAAGCATAAAATTTCAAGATCTGTTCAATCGCCATCACATCATTTTGGGCTTGATGATATTTAACCCGGGGAAGGTGCAATAAACGACACATCTTTTCCAGACTGATCCCACTTTTACTTTTCCATACTTCTTTAGCGACTAGCTTTTCCAGATCTAACGACTGAATCGTACGCCAGGGACGGTCCTCTTTCCTAATCTTTAATCGATTTGCTTCATAATTCAATGATTCAAAGTCAGTTCCATTATCCCAGCTTACAATATAGTCAGGCCGCTCTACCGCAATGAAATGAAAAATCCGGTTAAAAATCTGCCTAACCTCATATCCGTTTACTTCTGAAAGGCGGAGGTCATATTGTCGCAAAAAGGCCAATTGTCGCTCAGCAGACATATTCTGGGCATAGAGGTAGTAATTAAAGCTGTTTTGTGTTTCAAACATCTTCCCCGCAATCTGAGCAACGCCATTTCGATGCTTCTGCTGATCCTGAAAAAACTCAAGGTCCAAAATAAGGAATCGCGCATGACTATTTAATCGTTGACGTAATTGATCAAAGTTTTTAATGGCCGGCGCTTTCTGGTCCTCTTTGTCCTTCACGGCTGGCAACGACTGTAAAATCATCTCTGTCACCGGCGCAAAAGAACTAAAGTGAACTACCGACATCCCATCTTTTGGCATCTCTACTCCTCCTAAACATATGTTCGATTAATTATATCATAGAGTTGAGAGTTAGCATATAAAAAATAGGACTGGAGAAAATTTTGTTTTCTCGCAATCCTATTTTTCCTAGTGTAAACATGTGATAAAAGTGATTAAGCCAAAGATAATACCAGGGAAATTTGCCCAGAAGACTGGCCAATCACGTTGCTGCTTGAAGTAAGCATAAATGCACCATAACGTACAGTTAAGCGCTGCCACTAATGGTTGTAAAGAAGCACCGTAATTTCCGGCCAAATTATTCTTAATCTGTGAAATGTAAGATACATACATCAAAATAGCTACGACTGTTGCAACCTTGCTTAAAATGTCGATAAACTTGGTCTCTTGAATAACTTGCTTCTTTTCATTTGCTTTTTGGGAGTGTTCTACTAAGTGTGCAGCTTTCATTATAATCTCTCCTCAATCAAAACTTTTTATAAATTAGTAAAACGTTTTATTTTGATGAAGCACCATCTATGATCAATAATATACAATGTTCATCTAATACGTTTTTCTTTAATATACAAGTTCTGACTGCAGTTGGGACTAATATATTTACGATATTATCCTAACACTTTGTTCAATATAACGCAAACTGCACAATTGCCTTATTTGAGCGTTTTAAGTGACAAAGCGTTTATTCTTAGTATAATTTGAAGGTACATAAAATAATTAAAATTGGAGGTTTCTTCCATGAAAACAGTCAAAAATATTATCATTGGTTTTGGGAAGGGCGGAAAAACGCTTGCGAAGTTTCTCGCTCAACATGGAGAACAAGTTCTTGTTATTGAAAAATCGAAGCAAATGTATGGAGGAACCTGCATTAATATTGCTTGTCTCCCTTCCAAACGGCTAATTATTGAAGCTGCTCATGGAACCTCATTTGAAGACGCGGTCGATGGAAAAAATGTAATGACATCCCAACTCCGACAAAAAAATTATCAAATGCTAGCAAGCGAAGAAAATATCACTGTCTTAGATGGAACTGCTCATTTTACTGGTAACCACACGATTGATGTGCAAACGCCAGATGGGCAAACTCTTTCCTACAAGGGTGAACGTATTTTTATCAATACTGGTGCAACACCAACCATCCCTGATATTCCTGGATTGAAGAGTAGTCCATTTCTCATGAATTCTACCCAAGCAATGGAGCAGCCTAAGTTACCACGTGAACTCGTGATTATCGGTGGCGGTTATATTGGTCTTGAATTTGCAAATATGTTCACTTCCTTTGGTTCACACGTCACGGTTCTTGATCACCATCAGACTTTACTACCACGTGAAGATGATGATGTGGCAGAAATGGTAATTCAAAACTTTAAGGATAACGGGGTTCGCTTTGAAGTTGGGGTTGATATTAAGGCAATTAGCGAACAAGATGAGCAAGCTGCAATTACTTTTGCTAGAGCTGATAATCGTGAAACAACTATTTTCGCTGATAAAATTTTAGTGGCAACCGGCCGGAAGCCTGCAACGGCGGACCTTGATTTACAAAACACAGATATTAAGGTCGCTAAAAACGGCGCGATTGTTGTCGATGACCTCCTCCATACTAGCGTTCCTAATGTGTGGGTAATCGGGGATGTTAAAGGTGGTCCCCAATTTACTTACATCTCGCTTGACGACTTCCGAATTATTAAAGATGAATTATTCGGTAATAAAGAACGGCGAGTTAGTGATCGTTTAATTGTCCCAACCAATGTTTTTATTGAACCTTCCCTTGCACAAGTCGGTTTAACGGAAAAAGAGGCGCAAAAACAAGGGAAAGATTACCTACTCTTTAAGATGCCTGCTGCCGCAATTCCAAAAGCAAAAGTATTGAAGGATACCCGTGGGCTGCTTAAGGTATTAGTCGATCCACAAACGAACTTAATTATTGGGGCTACCCTTTATGTCCAGGAAGCGCAAGAAATTATCAACATGATTGTTCTTGCAATGCGGGCAAAACTCCCCTATCAAATACTTCGGGACCAAATCTATACCCACCCAACAATTAGTGAAGCATTTAATGATTTATTTAAACAACCAGTAAATAAAAAAGAATGATAAGAAATAGAAGTGAGAAATAATCTCCTCGACAAGGCTCAAGGCTAGTTCCACGATATCGTAACAATATTCGTATGAAAAACGAGGCTGTTGAAAAAACAAAAGTTTTTTCTCAGCCTCATTTTTTTATAGCTTATTATCAAGACGATCAATTAGTTTAGAAATATGATTATTAAGTTGATCAATCGTGTCTTTTTGTTCATCGATATGTTCTTGTTATCGTTCAATGGTATCACGTAATTCATCTTTCTTGCTTTGCTTGTTCTTCTTTTAACTCTTCTTTAGAGACTTTACTAGTGCTCCTATCGTATTGACATCAAATTCATTTAGTAAGCCAGCCAATTCATCTAATTTAACATCCCGAACTGAACGCTTATCACTAGTTTTTACCTTTCCTTTTGCCATAATATGCATCTTCTTTCTACGCCTTTAATTATAGAAGATTTAGCAAAAAATAAAAGCGATATATTGATGGTTACATTGCCAATAGGTTCATCATAGTTGAGGTCAATGGATGTTCTAAAACTAAATCCATCCCCACTGCCGCTTTTTTCTTTGGCCCAACCAATTCTTCTCTTACGGAGTCCGGTTGAATATAAGCAGGACCTAAATAATAAAATTCTTTGCCAACTGCATCACTCTGTTTTACAAATAAGTGTAATTTTACTTGCGGCTTACCCTCTTTTACTCCTGCAAGCAACCGCTGGACCTCATCAGATGAAAGATGCCGAGGTGTCCGTGTGTACCAGCGCAATGAACGTCCATCTTGTAGTTGATTATTATAAATAGCATTTCTTTTTTCTTCCACATCCTTATGGTAGGTAATGAAAATTGGACACACATCTTCTGCCACTCGATACCCATATAACGGCGCACTTACATCGAGGGGCCAATTTAATAAACGACAAACATCTTTGCGGTCATATTGCTGATAAAGGGTAAATGCTTGCTTGAGGTCATATTGCTTAGCGATTTCAAGTCCCGTTGTTAGTACATCTATAAACAACCTCTTGAAATCATTGTGACTTTCTAGTCCTGCTCGAATTTTTGAATTTAACTGATACGTTAACAAATCTGGATGATCAATAATCGGCTGTCCGCCATACTGATCCTTTTTTACCTGTTTACCAGCTTTTACATTAAAGAATTGCAAACTTAAAATATCGTCAACTGATTGTAAAACAGCTGGTGTAACGCGAATATTTTGATGCTTTAATTCTGCTTTAAAAGCATCAATTAAACACGTACCGCGAAGTAAGCGTTGAAGGAGAATCAATTCATGTGGCCGTTTACCGTTAAGCAACTCTTTAGTTAAAAAGGCTAGTACTTGACGCTCATAATTTGTTAATTTAAGTTCTATCCCCATCTTTTCTAAGAAGTCACCATAATGGTTGAGCTGGGAATTTTGCGCAAATACTCGGGGATCAACAGAACCATAACGATAAAAGTCATCCAGCAATGGTGTTCTCCCTAGTTGGTTAGTTAAATCATGGTATGCCTGCCGCAATTCACGCATCGAGTCCAATTTAACTTTATCAAGGGAGACTAAAATTTGTTCTTCGGCAACCTTCGTAAAGTTAATGGTTGAAACGTCAAAATTCGTTGGCACCTTAACTTCACGGCGCGCTTGATCCTTACTTCGACTATTATCCTGGTTAAGAGCAAGAGGAATCATGTAATTATGTTGGTAATTTCCAATAAAATCAATAACTGTCACAAAATCTTTACCAGGATATTTACGCAAGCCGCGCCCCAGTTGTTGAATAAACACAATTGGTGATTGGGTATTACGCATCATTACAATCTGATTTACTGATGGGATGTCGACCCCTTCATTAAAAAGATCGACGGTAATGATATACTCAATCTTTCCTGCCTCTAATTGCTCAACTGCCTTTGCTCGCTCTTGACTACTACTTTGATTTGTCAATGCAATTGCAGGATGGTTAGCCGCGGCAAATTGGACTGCCAATTCTTTTGCCTCTGCCTGCCGACTACAAAATACTAATCCACGGGGCTGATCGCCACAATATCCATAATAGTCTAATTGGTTAAGAACATAATTAACCCGTTTTACAGCAATCAATTGGTTTAACTTAGAAGTCTCAGTAATAATTTCTCCATCAACTTCATAATCGGTAACCCCCACGTAATGGAATGGTGCTAACATTTTAGCAGCCAATGCATCTTTCAGCCGAATTTCATAGGCTAAATGATAATCAAACAGTTTAAATACGTCTTGATTGTCCATTCGTTCAGGGGTTGCAGTCATCCCCAACCAAAATTGCGGCATAAAGTGGTTTAAAATTCGTTGATAACTAGGTGCTGCTGCACGATGGGCCTCATCGATCAAAATGTAGTCAAATTCGGTAGCTTTGAGCTTATTCAGTACTGCTTGTTGGCTTAGTGTTTGGACAGTTGCAAATAAATATTTAGCATTCCAATCATGGCGATTACCTGTCAATAACCCGTAATCAGTTTTTTTGCCGCCGATAACTCGTCGAAAACTAGCTAACGATTTTTTGGCAATTTGTTCTCGATGAACGATATATAAGAAACGGCGCGGCTGATATTTTTTAACCGCAAATGCTCCCAGATATGTTTTTCCAGTTCCCGTTGCTGAAACGACCAATCCTTTCTTAGCGCCAGTTTTTATCAGAGTGCTTAATTGTCCTAAAGCGGCCTGTTGCATTTGATTAGGTTCAATTGGTTTTAATTTTTCTGGTTGCGTCACCCTAGTCTTTGGTGGTTGCCAATTCTTGCGATACTCCGCAATCCACTCTGACGTTAGAACAGTACTCTCATGTTTAACAGCATCCAATTCCGTCGTTAGTTGTTGAAAAAAGCTTCCTTCTTGGCGGGAACTTAATTTTAAATTCCACTCCTTATTAACTAATAAAGCAGACCGTGTAAAATTAGCACTCCCAATAATTACGGTCTGATATTTCCCATGATCAAATAAATACCCCTTAGTATGAAATCCATTAAGATCAGCAATTCTGACCGTTAAATTAGGAATTTTTTGCAATTCTTCAAACATCGCGGGGTGATTAAAATTCAAGTAATTACTGGTAATGATGGTCCCGTGTACTCCTTGCTGTGCTAAGTCAGCCATCACTGCCTTAAAGGGGACTAACATATCTAACGTAATAAAGGCAACTGACCACGTAAAGTCTTTACATGACAGTAATTCGTGCCGTAACGTTTGCCAAATTGTCGATGATTGGTTGTTGGTTAATAATTGCGGACCTAGCAGCGTATTACCTTGATATTGAGTACTAATAAGTCCATTCAAAATTGCATCTTGCAGCACTGAATTGTCCATGAAATACACCTTTCTAAAATTTAGACAAGAAATAAAAACGAACCACAAATAAAGCCACAAATAAACCCGATAACCACATCACGAGGAAAATGAACTCCGCCAATCACTCTCGTAATAGCAGAAACAACAGCTAAAACGAGTAAGATCACTCCTAAAATCAAATTTAACCTTAACCCACACATCGCAATAACAGTCGCCGAAAAAACATGACGACTAGGCAATGAATCACCAGTTTTTTGACGTAGAATTAAGGGGTTAATCGAAAATTCTTCATATGGTCGTGGTGCGTCAATTCGTTGGCGAATAAAAGAAAGCAGGATAAAGCCAATACCGGGAATAAGCAGAAAAGGTCCTGCTTTCAAGACATTATTTTTCCCTACCCACACTAATATAACGATGTAAGCAACGTACATAGTCCACACAACAAATTTATTAACCGCCCGTAATAAAGGAATTGTCCACGGGTATCGATAAAAAGGAGCTGTAATATGCTGATAGAACTGGAGATAATCTTTTTTCATTATGGCAAATCATTCCCGGCCGCAAGATATAGATCATACCATTCTTGGCTCGTCAATGTAATATCGCTCCCCTTAGCACTGTCAATAATATGAGCTGGCGTCATGGTACCAAGCAACACTTGCATATGCGCAGGGTGACGTAAAATCCATGCAACGGCAATTGCATTTTTACTTACCTTATATTTTTGCGCAAGAGTTTCTAACATTGCGTTTAACTTGGGGAATTGATCATTATTAATAAACGTCCCTGCAAATGTACCGTACTGGAAAGGCGACCATGTTTGAATCGTCATCTGTTTACGACGCGTATATTCTAATAATCCCCCGTCATGATTGATTGCAGCATCATCAGTCATATTTGTATGCAGGCCAAAATCAATCATCCCCGTATGCTTTAAGCCAAACTGTACCTGGTCAATCAAAAGTCGTTGATTTGTCGCCGCTTGAAGGAGCGCGATTTGTTGCGGGTTAAAATTTGATACTCCAAAATGGCGGACTTTCCCAGATGCTTGAAGTTGGTCAAAGGCCTCTGCTATCTCTGCGGGCTCCATTAAAGGGTCTGGACGATGAATCAAAAATGAATCAAGATAATCAATCCCCATCCGTTGCAAAATTCCATCAACAGCAGCGATTAAATGCTTCTTTGACGAATCATACCGCGTTATTTTATTATCCGCGTTCGCAAAAAGTCCTCCTTTTGATTGAATGTAAAAGTCATCACGGGTAAGACTGCTTTTCTTTAATGCTTCACCAAAATGGATTTCCGAAGATCCACGTCCTAACTGTGGGTCGTTGCCATAAATATCAGCTGAATCAATAAAGTTTATTCCAGCATCGTGGGCGGCTTCTAAGGCATCAATCGCTTTAGTCACTGCTAACGTCCCCATCCGCATAATACCTAATGCAACGTTCGATACTTTCCAACTTGTTCCACCAATTTGTACGTTTTTCATAATTAAAGCCCCTTTTTCTTTCTCTACCTTACTATTTTAAGTTACTTTCTTGGATGTTATCAATTAAAATTCATAAAACAGAGAATACAAAAAACGCGATGGCAAAGGAAAAATCCTTTGCTATCGCGCTAGGTCAGGGCGGTATGTGGGATTCGAACCCACGCGTGCCGGACCCACAAACCGGTGTGTTAACCAAACTTCACCAATACCGCCATAACAACTGTTAATAACTATAACATAAAATGACGGCAAAGAGAAATACTTTTTTTATTTTTCTTGATCATTTTTAAGATAATTGACCATTCGTAAGAAATTATCAACATCTAAACTTGCCCGACCGATTAATACTCCATCCACATCCGGCTTGTTCATAATCATTCCGATATTATCTGGATTGACACTGCCCCCATAAAGAATCCTGATCTTATCAGCAATCTCATAAGTATAGTTATCAGCAATCGTTCGCCGAATTTGACGGCATCCTTCTTCAGCAAGAACTGGATTAGCATGCTGACCATATCCAACTGCCCAACTTGGTTCATAGGAAACAACTACATTTTTTATTTGGTCAAGAGAAACGCCCCTCAATACACTCATTAATTGTTGGAAAACGTAATGAATCTCTCCGTTGACTTCTTTTTGAACCATCGTTTCATCCGTACAGATTATCGGGGTAACACCCATTTGAAGGGCCGCCAACACTTTTCGATTAACCAACTCATTATCCTCATGGAATAAATGGCGCCGTTCAATATGCCCTAACATTACGTATGAAACACCGGCATCAGCTAAACCTCGTAAGCTAATCTCACCAGTGAAAGCTCCCGAATATTCAGCTGCCGCGTTTTGCGCGATTATCTTTAATCCTGAATCATCAGCAGCATGAACCATACTCGGTAATGCAAAAGCTTGGGCCGCAATTCCGACTTCAACTTCTTGCGGATCTGGCAGTTTTCCTTTAATTGCGTCCACAAATTCAACCGATTCCTGGACATTCTTATGCATCTTCCAATTAGCAGCAATAAAGGGTTTTCGCATTTCTCGCCCCTCCTTTTAGTATTCATCTTTAAGTATCGCATATTTTTAACAACTATTTTGTTAAATATTAGCTAAATTTCTTAATCATTGCTATCCTAAGGTTAAAGCGTTTTCTTGAGGAGTATAAGAGAATGAAAAAAATATATAAATTAGCGGCTAATTTTAGCCATATTTTACGTTTATGTACAATCGGCGCACTAGCAATTCTAGGGATTTTATTAACTATTATCTTATTTACGGAAACTTTTTCGCTGATTCCCCTTATGCAAGATGGGAATACGGATCATGTTATTTTTAAGATTTTAGATCTTTCTTTTCATTTATGACAATGATAATTGCCACGCTAAAACATCATGGCCGAGTTGCGGTCGATTTCCTATTAAGCTTAGGAATTATGGCTTTAATCCGGGGACTAATCGCCGCCCACGGTCAGCCTTATGAAATTCTTACTAATTCGATTGCCATTTTATTGTTAATCATCGGCATGGTAATATTGAAACACTTTATGAAATAGGAGTCTTAATAATGAAGAACGCATACTTAATTCATGGTACGTCTACCCGTGATGATGACTGGTTTCCATGGCTCGAAGAAGAAGCAAAACCAGTAATTACCCTTGATCGGATATGGCTACCAAATCCCTTTAATCCCCAACAAGCTGAATGGGATCAAGCGGTTGACGACCAAATTCATCCCCAAGATAACCTCATCCTTGTTGCCCATAGTTTAGGATGTATTACCGCCCTTCGTTATATTGAACATCATCATGTTAAAGATGCACGACTTTTACTTGTGGGAGCATTTGACAAAGAATTACCAGCTTATCCTGAATTAGATGAGTTTATGAAAGATCGGCCTCATTATGAGCATATACTCCCTAAACTTGCTAAAGCTACCGTTATAACAGCTAAAGATGACCCAATCGCTCTTTATCAAAATAGCATTGCGGTCGCTAATAAAATTAGAGCAAAACTCATAGTTAAAGAAAAAGGCGGCCACTTTTTGACTAGTGACGGCTTCACAAAATTTCCTCTAGCCTTAAAAGAATTAAACAAATTAGCTAAATAGATTAATTTTATAAAGAAATAATTCGATTTGACTTAATAATTAAAAATTATTAAGTCATATGATAGTTACTTATAATATTTTGCTTATAATCACTCCTTTCTTTCGTAGAAAAGCTCATTAAAAGCTTAGCTAATTATTATCGTCACTATTGCTAAGACCTGTTACAATACTTGGTGGAGAGGGGAAAACAATCATTATAATTTGTTTTCCAAAAAGGCAACTGTAATTAGTTGTGCTGTAAAAAATATTTTAATTATGTAAAGGAGTTGTTCAATATGATGTCAATTATGAGTAATATGATCGCTGTAGTAAGTTTTATGGGACTGATTATTGCAACATGCGCCCACGTAATTAATAACCGGGCCTAGCAATTATTTTCATTATTATTTTGAGTAAAAGCTGAGAAAATCGTTTTCTCGGCTTTTATTTTTTGCGTTACAATTAAACTGATTTTATTAATCAAGGAAGTTCTTAAATTAATGACTAAATTTAAAAGACATACAACCGAAGAAATGAATAACTGGGAAAAAACGCAAGCAAATGAACTAGCAAAGATTCGAGCTTCCCAACACCATTTAATCTATAACTTGGTTGCTTATGTTGTTATTTCAATTATCGAGTACTGGTTAGCTGAAATAAGTAAATCGCAGACGTTACGAGCCGATGCCTTTAACAACCTTTCGGGAATTATCTCGACCTTTTTATTGATGATGGGCTTACACATTGCCCAGGATGTGGATGATGATGATATCATCGGCGCACAGCTGCCTTCGGGAAATTATCAAGCGAACATGGGATCTGACCAGCGAGTACAATTCGTTCGTTGGCGTTATGAGACAATTTTTTCCCTTGTCACAGCGGTCGTTATGGTTGCGATTGCCTTAAGCGTTATCATCGATGGCATTAAAAGTCTCCTCGATCCTGCAAGTCGGGTGGTTCCCCAACCAGTCGCATTGATTGGGGCCGGAATCGCGTCAGTTATTATGTTAGTTGTTTGGTATATGAATCGCCAAACAGGGCTTAAATTAAAAAACGCCGCGTTGCTTGCTTCTGCCCAAGATAGCCTGAGTGATGCTTTCACCAGTATTGGAACTTTGATTTCAATTGGCGGTGCTCTCCTCTTTAACCTTCGTTGGCTTGATGGTGCTACTAGTATTGTCGTTGGTTTCTTCATTCTGTATTCTGGACTAAAAATTTTCTTTGAAAGCAGTCTTAACTTAACCGACTACTTTGATCCGCGGGCTGAACAGGAATACCGCCAAACAATCACCAATATTCCACACGTTGTAAAAGTTGTCGAACTAAAAGCTCACTATAACGGAAATGTGGTCACGCTTGATGCTTCCGTGATGGTTAACGCTAAAATGACGATCCTCAAAAGTTTCCAATTATCAGAGCACATCGAAAATGTAATGCGAGAAAAATTTGGAATAATTGACACTGATATTTCTTTTGTCCCCGACCCTCATTCATTTTCTGATAAGGATATTTCTGGCGAATTTTAAAATTAGAGTTTGACAAAATCAAATTAGAATGTTTTAATAATTATAACTTAACTTGAAAGGAACGACTAACATGATTCAACACTCATTAACTTCAACCAAGTATTATAACAACTATGCTTACCGTGCATAATTGTCTGTACTCATTTAGGTACGGACAGCGGTGTTCGTACCTAAGCAGGGTTGTTTTAATGAGTCCTTTGCTAGGTACATTGATCTAGTAAGGGCGTGTAGTTTTCCGCGAGTTTTTATACTACCGTAATACCAACTAGATTAAGCAAATGCCGCTGATCTAGTTGGTATTTTTTTATTAAAAAATAAGGAGAATTACACAATGAAAACTATTAACAAATCAAAAAATAGTCCTGAGCCAGTGATTGGTTTTAGTGAAAGTTTACTTATTCTTGGCGTTATTTTATGCATCTTAGGCTACCCTATTATTTTTAAGCACCAAGAACCGCAAGCCCCATTATTTATTTCATTTGTTTTGCTTGCTGTTTACGGGCGAATTCGTGGATTTAAATGGGATACCGTGATGGGGGGAATGCGTCATGGTTTGCGAGCCGGTGTTGACCCTCTCATTATCTTTCTTTCTATCGGCGTCTTAATTGCTACCTGGATTTTCTCAGGAACTATTCCAACAATTATGTACTTTGGGTTTGAGATTATTTCTGTAAAGTTCTTCTTACCAACAGTTTTTATTGTTTGTACCCTTGTTGGGGTTGCTTGTGGAAGTTCATTTACTACTGTATCAACAATGGGAATCGCCTTTATTGGCATTGGCGCAACTCTTAAAATTAACCCCGGTTTAACTGCGGGGGTAATTGTTTCAGGGGCCTTTTGTGGTTCGAATATTTCCCCGCTTTCAGGAACAACAAACCTTGCCGCCAGTGTTGGTGAAATTAGTATCTACAAGCATATTAAATCCCTGCTCACCACCGATATTCCTGCCTGGGCAATTTGTCTTATTCTTTACACTTTCTTAGGGTTAAACTCCAAAAATGTTAGTTTAGGCGCCGTTCACCAAATGATGGCCGGGCTACAAAGTGGGTTCTGGATCTCAAGATGGGCTCTTCTCCCAGTTCTGCTCTTAATCGTATTAGCCATTTTCCAAGTTCCCGCTATCCCTTCCCTTGGCCTTGGCTCACTCTTCGCGGTCGTACTTGGCTGGATTCATGCACCTAAAACCAGCCTCACTACGATTACTAATACCATCATGACTGGTTACGTCTCCCATACCGGTGATAAAACAATCGATACATTGCTTTCTAAAGGCGGTATCTCTAGTATGCTTACTTCTCTAGCCTTAATTATCTTCGCGCTTGCTTTAGGTGGCTTATTGATCAAGTTCAATATTATTAGCGCTATCATCAATCACTTAACTGGGATTGTAAAGACACCTGGTCGGTTAACATTCTCCACAGCTCTTACTTGTATTGGGGTTAACCTCCTTGTTGGGGAACACTACCTTGCAATTATTCTTCCCGGGCAATCATTTCTCCCATCATTTGACAAATTAGGCTTAAAGCGGGTTGATTTAACCCGGATTCTCAATGATGCAGGAGCCGCAGTCAACGCAATTGTCCCATGGAGTGTTTCTGGGGTATTCATCGCTAGTACCTTACAAATCAATCCATTAAGTTTCATTCCTTGGGCATTTTTCCCATTCCTCGTTACGATCCTAACTATCATTGCAGGAATGCTCGTGAAAATCTCAGTCAAAAGCCCTGCTGCAAACTTAGCAACTGAATAAATTGAATTTCCGATGTCATTACCATTTTCGTGTTATAGTGGTGATAGGATAACGAATAAACTTGTCATCTATTTTCATATCTCATTACACTCATACAGGAAGAGGCCGAGTCAATTCCCAGCTTCTTTATGGGAGGGATTATTATGCGGTCATTTACTCACAATGAATTAGCGCAATATAATGGGCAAGAAGGTCGTCCAGCATATATCGGGGTGCGTAGAAATGTTTATGATGTTTATGATGTTTCTGAAGTTCCAGAATGGAAAGGCGCAGAAATCCACGGTAATGTTTTCAGCCATGATTTATCAGATGTCACCTATCAACAAGCAGTCAAAAAGTGTTCACCGGTTTCAAAACTTCCAATTATTGGAAAATTAGTTGACTAATATTAAAAGGCATGAGAATTGATTTGCGTTCTCATGCCTTTTATAGTTCCAATAACTATTCTGCATCAACAACGGTAATTCGTTCACGATGGTGGCGTGGTGCTAAAATTTCATTGACCACTAACTTTGCCATTGTTCCTGCAGTTACCTTTGATTCATTTTGTTCATTAAATAATAATTCATCCTGACCAAGAATATAATTAGTCGCAACCCCAGCTTCAAATACTGCCGATGGTGAAATTCCTAGCCAGTCAATATCAGAAATAGTTTCAAGATACTGTAATTCTTTTAACTGCTGGCGGGGTGTATTAATCCATGTCTCAGCACCAGGCATCTTTTCAATATCATCAACAAATAGATGCTTATCCTTACCAGTTTTAAGGCTTCCGGCACCGAGGATGAAAATTAAACGGATTTTATGTTTCCGGGCTAAAACTACTAATTTCTCAGCCAGTCTTACTTGCCGATCCGCATTTTCCGGACTAGTACCATATGTATCAACAATCACATCAAACCGCGACAATAAACTATCATTTAAGGCAAAAATGTCACCACTGATCAAATTGGCATCATCACCAAGGATCTTTCTGGCCTTACTCTCATTTCGAACAATTCCGGTTACATTCAAATCTTTTTTCGTCGATGCTAATTTATAGATTGCACTGCCTGCCATTCCAGAAGCACCAATTATTCCAACTCTTATCATGACTATCCCTCCTTGGACTATATTCCCTTCATGAATAACTCTATCACGAGGAAGTATTCTTGCCAAAGAAAAGGCTTTCTATTCGTTACTAGCTAAATAATGGCGAATATTGCGAATGCACTTATTGAACTCAACCCAGTCATTAAAATTCAGGTCAAGGTCTTTCACTTGATAGCGATCAGGTGGCGTAATGACTGCTCGTTCTTGTCCATGATATTTAAGAATTAGTTGTGCGTCTACTTGTTCTAATGTATAGCCACGTCCATGAAGCCAATTTTGAAGTGCTTCTAAGGTTGCTGTATTCATTATATTCCCTCCTTATCCTTATTTTATTATAAGGACTTTTCTAACAAATAGCTAAATCTGACCAAAAATGCCATAATTAGAGAAAAGCTTAGAGAGGAGTTTTATATATGCAAACAGTTGTTATTAGTGGTGGAACCTCTGGGATTGGTCTTGCCACTGCTGATATTTTTCTTAAAAATGGATGGAATACGGTACTTATCGGTCGTGATACCGAAAAGGGGATGCAAGTTAAACAACAATTAGGCGAAACGTATTCCCCGACACAAGTTGCTTTTATTCAAGCCGATATTAGTAAATCAAGTGAGGTTGAACATGCTAAGCAAATAACCCTCAGTAAATTTAAAACCGTTGATGCGATTATCAATAATGCAGGAATCGTTATTCACGGCGAGGTTCATGAAACCAGTGAAGAAGATTGGGATAAAATCTTTGATGTTGATGTTAAGGGAACTTTCCTCGTTAGCAAAGCCTTCTTGCCAACAATGATTGAACAAGATCATGGTAGTATCGTTAATATTTCCTCTGTCTCAGGAATGGCTGGTGATCGAGCAATGGTTGCTTATAATGCCGCCAAGGGAGCGATTATTAACATGACTCGGGCAATGGCAATTGATTACGGTAAAAATAATATTCGCGTAAATGTTGTTGCACCTGGTCCGACTAATACCCCGCTTTTTCACCAAGATAAACAAAAATTCGCAAAAAACAGTCCATTAAATCGGATTGTTGAACCCGAAGAAGTCGCCGCTGCAATTTATTTTGTGGCTAGCCCAGCTGCTAGTGCAATCACGGGAGAAGTAATTCCTGTAACAGCTGGCTTTGAAATCTCAACTGGACAACCAATGTAAATAATAAAGCCACTAGTATCATTTAATATGTGTTACTAGTGGCTTTATATCATTATTTATGACTGGACCAAAGTTTTTGCATCATCTTTTTTAACGGGGACATAAATTTTTATCTAATAGCTATAATCAGTAAGTTTTCTCACTAATTACTCTAAACAAGATATTATTTAGTATAATCCATATCCTTTGTTTCTTTTGTCAATAACCAAGAAATAACTGCTAGTACTGATAAAACTAGCATATAATATCCGGCCGAATGTAATCCATAATTAGCAATTAACCAAGTTGTTACAGTTGGAGCAACGGCTGCCCCAACCACTGCAGCTAAGTTGTAAGTAATTCCTGCACCAGAATAGCGAACTCTGGTTGGGAACAGTTCAGGCAAAACAGCGCCGACTGGACCATAAAGAGTGCCCATTACTAAGAATCCTAGTCCTAAGAAGAGTAAAACGCCAACTAAGTTATGTTGTCCTGTAAGGAAATATGGGAATACCAAGGAATAGCCAACTAGTGCTACTGACGCAGTTAATAGAACTTTTTTCCGACCAACACGATCTGCTAATACAGAAGTTAACATGATCAAAACAGCGAATTCAGCAATTGCACCCATTAATAATAATAAAAATTCCGAAGAGGTAAAACCTAAAGCTGTTGTAGCATATGATAATGACCAGGTTGTTAATGTAAAGAATAGTGCATAGGTTGCTCCCATGATGAAAGTTCCTTTTAAGATTTCACGCCAATTAGATTTGAATACTTCACGAAGAGGCGAAGCAGTTGTGTTATCACGTTCTTGAGCCAACTTAAACAAAGGTGTTTCTTGTAAACGACGTCGGACATATAACCCTATAACGACTAAAACAGCCGAGGCCCAAAAAGGAATTCGCCAACCAAACGTCATCATTTGCGCTGGTGTTAGTACCCGTTCTAAAGCAAAAAATAAGCCATTGCATAGGAAGAATCCGATTGGTGCTCCCACTTCCGGAAATGCACCATATAATGCCCGCTTGTTAGCCGGAGCATTTTCAGTAGCTACTAATACAGCCCCGGACCATTCACCACCAAGCCCGATTCCTTGGACAAACCGACAAAGGCAAAGTAACAATGCTCCCCAAACGCCGATAACTTGATAGCTAGGAATGAAACCAATGGCTACTGTCGCCACTCCCATTACTAAAAGTGAGACCACAAGTGTTTTCTTGCGTCCTAAACGATCACCATAATGTCCAAAGAGGAAGGAACCTACCGGGCGTGCTACAAAGGCTACTCCAAAAGTCAACAAACTTAAAAGTGTTGCGAGTAAAGGGGTCATTTGCGGAAAGAAAATTTTGGGAAAATAGGCAGCAGATGCAGTCCCGTAAGCGTAAAAATCGAAAAACTCAATTGCCGTTCCCATCATCGAAGCCAAAATTACTGTCTTGACAGGATCACGTTTTACATTATGCTTGCTGTTTGTCTGCGGGTTGTTAGTTACTGTACTATCCATAGTATTTACCTCTCATTTCAATTTAATTTACGATCTATTATCACTTCTAGTCTTAATTTCACTTTCCATTTTTCCCACATCCCTTCAATAAAAAAACCAGCTAACCGTTGAACAGTCAGCTGGCCGACAGAAATGTCTCTACCAATATCACTGTTCACATCCCTAGTATAGTGATACGAACAGCACTAATTATTCGCATCATCTAATTAATGATCCGAATAATAATAATATTTACGTGTACATTAGTAGTAAATGACATTAATCTGTTCTCGCTTTCGTCTTAATTAATAGTAAGATCTTATCATAGCCATAATTAGAAGTCAATAAAAATTCACATCATTTTTTAATTTTATTCTAAATTTATAGTGTTATATATTCTTCCCCATTTCTCCATTTCAATAATAAGTGGAATTAACGTTTGTCCAAAGTTGAAATTAACTTATCATGATTTACCGTGTCGAAATACTTCTCAACATCAAGATCGATCACCCATTGATAGTCAGAATCTAGATATTCTAAAACTTGCTCAATGGCATCATGTGCACTGCGTTTAGATCTAAAAAGGAAACGGAGCTGAATGAAATCCGAAGATTTCATCCAACTCCGTTTATTATTAGGGACTTATGTCACAGCCCCTAACTTCAATTTTTAGTGACCACCTGGTTCTATTTCAACAGATTTGACAAAGAGTCAAAAATTCTAGCATATGTAACACCATAAAGACGAATGGGTTACAATCATGCTTATTACTTTTTACTAACGATCTAAAATCTTGATTCAAATAAAGACCATGACCTAATCAGATGATAATCTCACATCAGTTATAGCAAATTCCAATTTCTTTGATCCTACGAATTAATCTATGATCATTATTCTTCGTGATGCTTCTTCTTTAATCCGAGTAGTCCGAATAAGCTTAAAAACAGCCCTAATATTTCTAAAATCGTAACATCTTTAGTTCCTGTTTGTGGTAATGTCTTTAAGCTATTATTCTTGCTACCACTCTTAGCTGTATTTCCATTCATACTTTCTGCATTATTGACAGTGTCACCACTGGTTTCATCATCAGTATTAGAAATAGTCCCATTAGATCCACTAGAAGAATTTGAATCATGCTTATTTCCAGAAATACCTTTAATTAAATCTCTGCCTGGGATAGTGTCCTTGGAGCCATCTGGGTATGTTATGGTTGCTGTTCCATCATCACCCACTGTAATCTGACTGCCTGATGGAAGATTATCCTTGTTGTCATTAGTTACATTAGTCTTAACTTGGTCCCTTTCACTATCAGTCAAATGACTTGGATCTGTTACTGGTACCTTGGTTCCTGGAACACTTGGAGTAGTCTTATCTGCGTCGGTTGATTGACGAACTAGGTCACTTCCTGGAATGGTGTCCTTGGAACCATCTGGATAAGTTGTCGTTGTAGTACCATCATTGCCTACTGTAACCTGACTGCCTGATGGAAGATTATCCTTGTTGGCATTAGTTACATTAGTCTTAACTTGGTCCTTTTCATTATCAGTTAATTGACTTGGATCTGCTACTGGTACCTTGGTTCCTGGAATATTTGGTGTGATATTGCCAGCGTCTGTTGTGTCGCCCTTTTGGCCTTGAACTAATTGGTCACCTGGAATGGTGTCCTTTGAGCCATCTGGGTAAGTAATTGTTGCTGTACCGTCATCGCCTACTGTAACTGTAGTGCCTTCTGGGAACTTATCCTTGTTTGCATTATCGACGTTGTTCTTAACTTGATTCTTTTCATCATCAGTTAAGTGACTTGGATCTTTAACAGTAACCTTGCCACCTGGAATAGTTGGCGTAATGTTACCAGCATCAGTTGTGTCGCCCTTTTGGCCTTGAACTAATTGGTCACCTGGAATGGTGTCCTTTGAACCATCTGGGTAAGTTACTGTAGTTGTACCATCAGCACCTACTGTAACTTTAGTGCCATCTGGGAAGTTACCCTTATTAGCGTCTTCCACATTCTTCTGAACTTTAGCTTTTTCACCTTCAGTTAAGCTGCTGGTATTTGCTACTGGTTCCTTGGTTTCTGGAACCTTTGGTGTGGTCTTCTCAGCGTCGGTTGCTGGACGTACCAACTTGCTACCTTCGATTGTATCAGTTGTCGTATCTGGGTAGGTAATCGTTGCTGTACCATCAGCACCTACTGTAACTTTAGTGCCATCTGGGAAGTTACCCTTATTAGCGTCTTCCACATTCTTCTGAACTTTAGCTTGTTCATCTTTAGTTAAGTTGCTGGTATCTGCTACTGGTTCCTTTGCTGGAAATTTTGGTTTGATCTTATCAGCGTAGGTTTCTGGACGTACTAAATCTCCACCTTTGATTGTATCAGTTGACTGATCTGGGTAAGTTACTGTAGTTGTTCCGTCATCACCTACTGTAACTGTAGTGCCTGCTGGGAAGTTATCCTTGTTGGCATTAGTTACATTAGTCTTAACTTGGTCCTTTTCACCTTCAGTTAAGTGACTTGGATCTGCTACTGGTTCCTTTGCTGGAACATTTGGTGTGATCTTATTTGCTAGGACAACTTTAAGTTCGTTCCAAGCCTTATTTTCAGCTTCAGTAAGCTTTTCTACCGTCGCTTGATCTGCATAGGCACCTGTATCTTTGTTAATCAAAGCTTTAGTTACTTCAGTTGCATTGTCATAAGCTTCCTTTTTATCTGGATTTGCGTATTTATAGCGATCAGATGCCTTTGTTGTATCTTCCTTATGATCAGCAAAACTGCCATCAGAATCATACTGTCCGATACTATTACCAAGTTTTTTCATAGCATCGTTTAAGTGATTTCCTTCTTCAATAATGTTATTTAAAGCATTAGAGTCTGTAACGTTATTTTGAATTTTATAACGCAAAGCATAAATTTGAGCATTATTTAAATAGTCTTTCTTAATCTGATCGAAAGCTCTAGTGGCATCAACCCAACCAGAAATAACATCGTTAGGTTTTACTACTGCACCAGCTGCATTCAGTGCTCTCTGCTCACCATATAATCTAGAAAACATGTTATAGAAACCATTCTGATAAGAATAAATATTAGCTGAGATTCCTGAGAATTGTTGATTTTTCGGACCTGAAATTAAATCTTTTTCATGAGAGTCTGTGTGTTGCGTAGTAAAGGAAATAACATAAGAAGAATGTTGTGATAGATCAACCCACGCAAGTTTACTTGCGTAACCATGTGACTTAAATTCCATTGCTTGGTTAAAGTTAACACTGTTAAATACGCCATTAGAATTAAATTCATTCCGTGTGTCATAAATGATTGGGATTTGGGCCTTAGGGTCATTAAGGTCCTTAGATTCTAAACCGTCAACTCCAGTTTTATTTTTAATTATAAAATTATTAAAATGAAAGTCATGAACGCCACCTAGATAAGGGGTCGTCCCATCATATGCATTATTATTTTCAACCCCATCTTTAAAGTAAGTCTGCCATAAGTTCGTTTTACCATAACTAGTATCAGTAGTGAAATAGTATGAGGGTTGCAAATATTTATTGTTATAAGCTGGCAAGGTTTTACTATTATTAATTAAACCAGTATTTGGATCAACATCTGTCTTAGGATTAAATGAAAAGTCTACTTCAGCTGGTGGATTTTTTATTGTAATGTCAGTAGCGCTATTGCTACCGTCCTCAAATTTATAATATGTATATTTTTGATTAGGATCATTAATTACTTCCATATCAACATTACCAACGATTTGGTAGTCATTAGTGAGAGCAATACCAAATTTTGCAGAAACTAACCCCTTTACTGAACTGCCAACATTTTGTAATCCCTTATGAGGGAAGAAAACAACAGTCCAACGGGTCTTACCATTTCCTAAATCTTCTTTAGAAATATTGATATTATTTTTAGTATCTTCAGCTGTCGTTGCCTTTTGCCCAGTAGCAGTACCATTAGCTTGAATATCAGCAGCATGGTAAACGTAGTCATTACCATAAATAGTTACAACCTTGTAATACTTTCCATCTGTACCTTTATAGATATTAGAACTGTAGTTATCTGAAGAAGTTAGATTATGCTCATTGGCCAATTTTTGATTTTCTTTAGCTGGCTGATCATTAATGTTATTTTGATCTACTGTATCTCCTGCATTTCTGTCAGAACCAGTATTAGTACCAGTACCAGTATCAGTACCAGTACCATTATCAGAAGCTGCCATTAAGTTCATAAATGCTAATGATTTAATATCAGTGTCAGCGCTACCTTGCTTATTTGGTGCAGATTGCGAGGTTGTCGCAGTTTCTGTAGAATTATTAGCTGTTGTATTGTTACTTGCACTACCTTGTTGAACTTGTTCTGTTGCACTAGTTGCTTCCTGAGTAGTAGTTTGTTGTGCTTTTTCTGTTGCACTAGTTGTTTCCTGAGTTTTAGTTTGTCCAGCAGTTGTCAATACAGCTGCTGAAGTTCGTTGCGAATTACTGTTCGCTGAAATGCTGAAATTTCCAACGTTTTCTGTGGTTGCTGCCTTTACAGAATGATCTGTAAAGTTAATTCCAAAAATGGTTACTCCTAATAATACCGAAGCCACACCAACGTTAAGCTTACGTAAACTATAACGCGGTGTCCGCTTAGTTTCTAAAAGTCGCTTCATCGTTATTTTCACCTCCCAAATTTAATAACTAGTGGTGTATTGCAGTACACCAGAACAATAGCTCTACCGTTAAGCTATCAGCCTAATTGTTGAGTATAATATTTCTTCAACCTGGTAATATTATAGCACGGTTTAGCGACTTTGATGATCGCTCGTTAAGCTATCAGCCTAATTGTTGAGTATAATATTTCTTCAACCTGGTAATATTATAGCATAGTTTAGCGACTTTGATGATCGCTTGATAGTTTAGCGACTTTGATGATCGCTTGGCTCTCGAGCCGGGCGGCTTTTCTGTTTGCAGTCAACTTACCAGATAGTAAAAGAGACTAACCGCAAAGGCTAATCTCTTTTCAAACACTAAAATTATTCAAGTTCGCGATTGAGAGTAGTGAGACGCAATCTCACTGCTCTCTTTTCATATATTGTGGTACTAGAAATAATGTTTAAATTCAAATTATAACTCTAAGTCGTTTCCTTCATGAAGTACTGACTTTTTAGCTTGAATCTTTGATACCGAGATGGTTCTTCGTTGCCTTTTCCGCTTAATTTCGGTTTCCTTATCCCGTTCTAGTTGTTGACAGTGTAACTAAAGTTGATGAATCATCTTACGCTCCCGTGCTGATTGCGTATTGGCAATCCGTCACGATGGAATTCGCTTATTTGAACGTAATAAACTATCAAGCTGTTCATCATTTGCCATGTGAATACTAAATGACATTGCCGATCACCTTCTTTTGATAATACTTAACGTCACTCAAGCCGCACGCGAAAATTAAAACCAGTGCTGCCGGTACTTTCCACCAACCAGGAGTAATAGAAACAACTGTCAATGCTATTACCATTTCAATTCTAATCAGCAGCATAAACTTTACAAAGCTATCAAGTAGCACCGTCATTGCATCAACGTTTTGCTGACTAGCTTTTGCACTCACTTGTGCACTTAAGCTAGCCTGTCGTGCGTCCTCACGATCTTGCTTAAAACGCTGATTAACCGCTGATTTAACAACTTCATCAATTGTCTGCCCCGTATCATCCTTAAAATGTTGGTACACGTCATTGGTTACTTCTTCTGTATGGTGGGTAATACCGCCACGAATCGCTAAAATAAGGTTCCGCAAAGTCGGTACTAAGCGGTTATTTACCGTTTGCGTATAGTGCTTAAGGTACTTACCAACCTGGTTTAAGTCAGCAACTTTTGCCACGCATTCCTGCGTTTTCTGGTCTAAATTTTGCTCTCGTAAATTAATATCGGCTTCAAGGCCATTCACCTTTTGGGTTAGGGTATCAACACGATCGACTAACCCATCAGAATATCTGATTGCCTGCGCATCGGACACGGCTTTAAGGACATTAGAGTTCTGAACCCTCAACTTCTCTTGGACGTCTTGACTGTTTTGGTCGACCTTGTCGCTTAGGTTTTGTAGCTTGTCGACTAATTCGCTTAGTTCCGCTGGTTTGACGTTGTTTTTGATCAGATAGTGGCATGAGCTGTTTGTTTATTTCTCCAGTTTATTGCAATGTAGGCATTTGGTAATGCAAGGAGGATTCTAATTCGGAAATTAAAGAAATTACGAAAGCCATAAGCAGTTCGTTTAATAACTTTAATTTTATTGTTAGTTCCTTCAACGGGACCATTTGTATAGGTATCATAT
>SKER01000244.1_pt1 | contig 71866 bp, 61 predicted proteins | sample 4826961 | NCBI WGS metagenome assembly SKER01 (sample SAMN11008804, study PRJNA524170) | human gut metagenome | biome: Human fecal sample; material: Feces; isolation source: fecal sample from pouch patient p47 | host: Homo sapiens | place: Israel: Tel-Aviv | collected 2016-11-16
GTAGTAAGACCCCTTGAAGACGACGAGGTAGATAGGTCAGAGGTGGAAGTACAGTAATGTATGGAGCTGACTGATACTAATCGGTCGAGGGCATGACCAAGCAAGGTGATAGGTAGGATGAAGAAAGTATTTCTTGTATGCAGTTTTGAAGGTACATAAAAATAAAAAAGTAAGTAAAAGCCCTTGTCAAAAAAGACAAAAGGGTTTATACTATATAAGTATTCCTCGATAGCTCAGTGGTAGAGCATTCGGCTGTTAACCGAAGGGTCGTTGGTTCGAACCCAACTCGGGGAGTTAAAGACAGAAATCGATTTGATTTCTGTCTTTTTATATTATAAAAGAGTATTATATAATGCTTAATGCGGATTAAAAAAGTATTAAAAATAGTTTGATAATAAGATGCAAAAAGGGATAAAAAGAAGGATAAAAAGATGAAATATATTTTACAAACGGATAATGAAACAATAGAGATTCCGATTATACGATCAAAAAGGAAAACACTAGGGTTAGAAGTGAAATATGATGGTACAGTAAATGCAAGAGTTCCAATGCGGGCACCAAGAGAGATTATAGAAAGATTTATCCGAGAACATGAAGCGTGGATTATCAGAAAGCGGCAGGAATGGAGCCTGGCTGGAAACAATCAGGATGATGTGGCAGGAGAGTTTGGAGAAAGAAAGAAACGTGGGGCGAATGCGGTAGATCCGTCGAAGATTCTTTCACCGGTCGAAACGAAAGAAGGAAAAGCGAAGATCAGACAATATATAGAAAGGCAAGTTGAATATTACGCAAAAATAATGAGTGTTACATATGGAAGGATATCTATGCGTAATCAGAAAACACGATGGGGAAGTTGTAGCAGCAATGGAAATCTGAATTTTAATAATCGGTTGTTATTTGTGCCGGAAGAACTGGTTGATTATGTAGTGGTGCATGAACTGGCACATAGAAAAGAGATGAACCATTCGAATGCATTTTGGAATGTGGTAGAGAAGTATATGCCGGATTATAAGGAACGCAGGAAAAAACTAAGGGAGTATCATATAGAATAAGAAAGAATACACAAACATCATAAGAAAACATTTACATAAAAAATATATAGAAAACTTCTATAAATCATAATGCTTATAGAATATGTGCGAAAGATACAAAAATAAACAAATGCTTTGTAGGTCTATGACGATGAAAAATAATTTGAAAATGTTAAGATGTTAACTTGTTAGGAATAGAAATAACAGGTCTGGAGTAGGTGAAATGTTTAAAGTAAGTTATTTTTTGGAAGTCCTGCCGATTATTGCGAGTAAAGTTAATATTACATTTGAATTAACGGTAGCTGCGACAATATTCGCACTGATTGTGGGAGTCATTATTGCAATCATCGGTTATTACAAAATTCCGGTGTTGTATCAGCTGACCAGAGTGTATGTCTCTATTATGCGAGGTACACCGGTCGTAGCACAGTTATATTTCTTCTATTATGGAATTGCATTATACAGTGCATTTGTAAGAAATATGACACCTCTTATCGCAGTAGCGGTAGTTATGAGTTTTAATATGGGAGCTTTTATGTCAGAAAGTATCAGAGGAGCATTATTATCCGTTGATGAAGGACAGAAAGAAGCTGCATATTCACTGGGAATGACGAATTTTCAGCTGGTTACGAGAATCGTAATTCCACAGGCTGTACGTGTGGCATTACCGCCGCTTTTTAACGACATCATTAACCTGATCAAGATGACTTCGCTTGCATTTATGCTTGGTGTACCGGATATCATGGGAGCTGCCAAGATTGAGGGAGCCAGAACGTTCAGATATTTTGAAATTTATGCTGCCGTTATGCTGGTATACTGGCTGATCATATTTGTGCTTGGAATCTTACACAAATTATTAGAAAAGAAATGTGCAAATATGTATTAAGACAAGATCTTAAATGGAACAACCATTGAGATAGATGCATTATCATTTATATGACAAAGAGGAGATTAAGTATTATGAAAAAACGTGTATTAGCTGCTTTATTAGTAACTATGATGACAGTAGGAACTGTTGCAGGATGCGGAAGCAATGCCAAATCTGATGATTCAGATAAAAAAGCAAGTTCAGAGTCTAAGAGTGATGACAAAAAAGATTCCGGAAAGAAAGTAACAGTTGTTACATCTGGAACAGGAGAACCATACAGCCTTATTTCTGATGATGGAAAATGGACAGGTATCGACGCAGAGATGTGGGATGAAATTGAAAAACGTACCGGATGGGAAGTAGAAGTAAAACAGGCTTCTTTCGATGCTATGTGGGGAGAACTGGATACAGGACGTGCTGATGTAGTTGCAAACTGCCTTGCAGTAAAAGAAGAAAGAACAGACAAATATAATGCAACAATCCCATACTACGGAGATTCACAGTGCATTATCGTAAATGATGATTCTGATTACAAGACATCTGATGATTTAAAAGGAAAGACTGTAGGATGTACAAACGGACAGGCTGCACAGACAATCATCGAAGACATGGCGAAAGAAAAAGGATTTACAGTAAAACTTTATGAAGACAGTGCTGTAGGTATGAACGATCTGAAACTTGGAAGAATTGATGCATATGCGAATACAACAACAAATGTAAACGCATTTACACATAACAATACAGATGCAAAATTCCGTTTCTTTGATGAACAGCTTCTGGCAAATAATGTAGCTTATTTCCTTCAAAAAACAGATGACGGAGATAAACTGACAAAAGAATTAGATGATGTAATCCAGGATATGTTAGATGACGGAACAGTAGCAAAGATTACTGAAAAATGGATGTATGCTGATATGACAAAATTAATCCAGAAATAAGAAAAGTCAGGAAGATTAAAACGTATGGGAACAGAAACACAGTTGGTTAAGGTTGAACATTTATATAAAGAATTTGATGAAAATACAAAAGTATTAGAAGATATCAATCTGACGATCAATAAGAATGAAGTGATTGCAATTTTAGGACCTTCGGGAACTGGTAAATCTACATTACTCAGATGTCTGAATTACCTGACAGTACCGACAAAGGGAAAAATAACAATTGGTGATGTAACGGTAGATGCACAGAACCATACAAAGAAGGATGTAATAGAATTGAGAAAACATTCTTCCATGGTATTTCAGGGATATAATCTTTTCAAGAATAAGACTGCATTAGAAAATGTAATGGAAGCGCTGACCGTTGTACAAAAAAAGTCAAAGGCAGAGGCGGAAAAAATTGCGTTAGAACTGCTGGATAAGGTAGGAATGAGTGAAAGAAAGGACTTTTACCCATCGAAACTGTCCGGAGGACAACAGCAGAGAGTTGGAATTGCAAGAGCACTTGCAGTAAATCCGAATGTGGTATTATTTGATGAGCCGACATCGGCATTGGATCCGGAACTGGTAGGAGAAGTACTGAATACGATCAAATCTCTTGCCGAAGAAGGAACGACAATGATTCTGGTTACGCATGAGATTGGATTTGCAAGAGAAGTAGCAAGCAGAATCCTGTTCATGGACGGAGGAAGAATTGCAGCCGATGGAAGACCGGAAGAAATCATCGATCATCCAGAGAATCAAAGACTTCAGCAGTTCCTGAATTTTGTTAATCGAAAATAGAATGACTGAAAGGTCTGCACAGGATTTGTGCAGGCCTTTTTTGAGGAGTTGGTACAATGAGCAATATAAATGATAAGATAAGACAAATTGCAAAAGAGACAGAACCGGAACTAATCCATATCAGAAGAGAACTGCATCAGTATCCGGAGCTTGGAATCGATCTTCCAAAGACACACGAGATCATCAGCCGTGAGTTACATAAAATTCCGGGCCTTAAGATAAGAGAACATGTTGCCGGTGGATATGGTCTGATCGCAGAACTTCAGGGGAAGAAAGAGCAAGGGAAAAATGTTTTGCTGCGGGCGGATATAGATGCGCTTCCACTGGAAGAAAAAGTGGAAAGCACTTACAAGTCCAGGCATGACGGACGTATGCATGCATGCGGACATGACGGACATGCGACATGGCTGATCGGTGCGGCAAAGATTCTGGCACAGCTGACAGATGAATTCGGTGGATGCATAAGATTCGCATTTCAGCCGGGGGAAGAAGTCGGACTTGGCGCGGATACGATGATAGAAGAAGATAAAGTACTGGAAGATCCGAAGATGGATATGGCATTTGCCGCACATGGATGGCCGTCTGTAGAGAGTGGTAAGATCGGAATCGTGAGACGCTATGCATTTGGCTGTGTGGGAGATTTTAAAGTCAGAATTATCGGAAAGAAGGGGCATGCATCATGGCCGGAGCAGACGATTGATCCGATTGCGGCAGCGAATGAGATTTACCAGCATATTCCGGCAATACTGACACGTACGATCGGTGGAACAGAGCCTAAGATCATGTCAGTTACTTATATGCAGGCAGGGGATGTGAATGTCAGAAATATTATTCCGCAGGACTGCGTATTTGGCGGAACGATGAGGGCCGTAAAACGAGAAGTTCTGGAAAAAATGAAAGCAGAACTGGAAAAAGAGATCAAAGGAATCTGCCAGGTATACGGAACTTCTTATCAGGCAGATATCAGGATTCACGGGGGAAGTGTAAAGAACGCTCCGGAATTATTAAACGGAGTGAAAAAGTCAGTAGCCGATGTACTTGGAAAGGAAAATGTTTATATTATAGAAGAAGATAATCTTGGCGGAGAAAATTTTGCAGAATATAGCTGTCGTGTTCCGGCGGTATATATGTTTATTGGAATTAAACCGGAAGAGAAAGAAGCGATTCCGGGTCTGCACAGTCCGGAATATCAGTTTGATGATACGGTACTGGCAGGAGCAGCCGCTGCATTTGCCAATATTGCGATTCACGGCTGTATGGGAGAACTGAAAGAAAATTAAAAAGAACAGGAGAGGTATCAGAATGGAAAAGCTGGTTTATGTAGACCGAAGAAATACAAACTGTAATAAATGGGACGGACAGCAGAAAATGTTCGGAGAAGAAGGACTTCATGCAATGTGGGTGGCAGATATGGACTTCCGTGTACCGGAGTGTGTAGTCAGTGCACTGAGGGAATATGTGGAATCCGGAGTGTATGGGTATTATAAGATTCCGGATGCTTATTATCAGGCATTCATTGACTGGGAGAGGGAGCATCACGGATATGAAGTGAAAAAAGAATGGATCCGGTTTTCACCGGGAGTTGTAGCAGGATTCCACTGGCTGTTGCAGATTCTGACAGAAGAAAATGATGCAGTAATTGTAAATACACCGGTATACTATCCGTTTTTAGACGCAGTAAAGAACAATCACAGAAATTTAATCTGTTCCGATCTTAAGAACGAGAATGGAGAATACTCGATTGATTTCGATGATTTTGAGAAAAAGATCACAGATCATCAGGTGAAATTATTTATTTTGTGTTCACCACATAATCCGGCGGGAAGAGTATGGAAAAAAGAAGAGTTAAAGCGGCTTTTTGAAATCTGCAGAGCGCATCAGGTGTATATTATATCAGATGAGATTCATCAGGATCTGGTATTTGGAGAGAATAAGCATATCCCATCTTTGTCAACCGGAGAGTATGATGATATTATGGTATCGATTGTGGCTGCATCGAAGACATTCAATATTGCGGGTGCACAGAATTCTATGGTGATCATTCCGGATGAAAAACTTCAGGAAAAGTGGGATGCTTATGTAAAAGGCAACAGAGTACTGGGAGGAAATGCTTTTGGTTATGTTGCAGCGCAGGCTGCATATACAGGAGGTAATGAATGGCTGACACTGGTACTGGATCAGATCGAAGAGAATTATCAATATCTGAAAGCAGAACTTGCGGAAAAACTTCCGGAGGCGGTTGTGACTCCGCTGGAAGGAACGTATCTTTGCTGGATCAATCTGGAAGCATATGTAAGTGCAGATGAGATGAAAGAAGTGATCCAGAAGAAGTGCCGTCTGGCCGTTGATTTCGGTGACTGGTTCGGTGGAGAACGCTTTGGTACGTTTATAAGAATGAATCTTGCGACATCAAAAGAGAATGTAGAGATTGGTGTCAATGCGTTGATCATGAACTTAATGAGAAAATAGCTATAGAAATTATCAATAAGATTGAATCACTGGCATATGATTTTCTATTTGACAGATTGAATTTTCTACGAGAAAATATCTGTATATGGAGTGAAAAAGATATGTATGAGATTGATGTCTGTTATAAAATAATTTTTGAAGCAATGCTGGAAAAGCCGGAATTGAAGAGTATTGCTGAAAAGATAAATAAATATACGGGTGCGAAGATAATATTTGTGTCAGGGTCTGGAAAGATCCTGGCATATTCGTATGCATGCGAGCAGGATAACAGCGAATCTGTCAAATGGAACCATGTAACATTTTCTGAATATGAGAAGTTCCGTCGGGGAGAGGCTGCAGGAGCGTATCAGATTGCTTTGAAACCGGTTGAAATACCGGGAAGGCCAGACGGATATGTAGTCATTTTGTATTCGGAAGAAGAGTTCCGGCAGTTTTTTGAAGAGCTGGCAGGTGTGCTCGGACAGGCAGTAAAGCATTATTTCGCGGAAGCAGAGAAAGAGCTGGTGGTTTTACAGCCGATGCGTGAAGCGCTGCTTGCTTGGAGTCTGTTCCATGGAAAGACAGAAGGAATACGGCAGATAGAAGAGATATGGGCCGGACAGTATATAGAAGTGATGGTATTAAAAAAAGATCTTAAGGAAAAACAGGTTTTGTGGGTAAAAGGAATATGGGACAGTTATTGTATCTGCGAAGAAACGGACAGGATCCTAATATTATTTTATGGATTAAGAACAAGAAATACGGAAGAAGTTTACCGGAAGATCACGGAAAAAGGGATAAGATGCAGCATCAGTGAACCATATGGAAAATTAGACAGATGCGAGGCAAAGTATAAGTTGTTAAATCGTATGGCGATGGTGAGCGGACTGGAAAATGATCCGGTTATGAAACGGGAAAAGGAATGGTCGGTACAGGGACTTTATACATATACAACACCGCTCTTTAAAGAAGCGGGATTAAGTGATTACCGGTTGTTACGGCTGCTTCAGGAAGACAGAGAGAATAATACGGATCTCTACTATACATTAAAGGTATATCTGCTGAATGAAAATAATGTAACAATGGCGGCAGACAGCCTTCATATTCACAGAAATACACTGGTCTACCGGTTAAAGCAGATCAGGGAATGTATAGAGGCTGATATCAATGATAATGAGACAGCAAGGGAATTGCTGGCATTTATGATGATGTATGACGTGTCGAGACAAGATCAGAAAAGGCAAAAGTAAGGAGAGCATATATGAAACTGGTGCAGAATTTACCAGAGATATTTGAAGAGTTTGGAGAAAAAAAGAGAGAAGCATTTCTGGAAATAAAAGAATATAAGGATAAGGGAATTCCGGTTATAGGGATGTATTGTGCCTATTTCCCGACAGAACTTGCAATGGCAGCGGGAGCAATCCCGGTAGGTCTTTGCTCTTTTTCAAATGAGACGATCACGGCTGCGGAACGCGATCTGCCGAAAAGTATGTGTCCGCTGGTAAAATCCAGTTATGGATTTGCGATCAGTGACAGATGTCCGTTTTTTCATTTTGCGGATCTCGTGATCGGAGAGACGACATGTGACGGAAAAAAGAAGATGTACGAGCTGATGTCGGAATTCAAGCCAGTTCATGTAATGGAACTTCCGAACAGTCAATCCGAAAGAGGACTTGCTTTCTGGAAAAGTGAGATTATTCGTACAAAAGAATATCTGGAAGAATTCTTTCATATAGTGATTACGGAAGAGATGATCCGTGATGCAGTACATTTAAATAATGAGATCCGTATGTCGTTGAAGAACCTTTGCGAATTGATGAAACTGGATCCGGCTCCTGTAAAGGGGGAAGATATCCAGAAGATGGTGCAGGGGAGTAAATATCGATTCGATTTTGCAACAACTCCGGGAGTGGTGAAAGAAGTGATCGATAAGATCATGACAGAATACAGACAGGGAAAGCATCTGGAAAAACGCCCGAGAATACTGGTGACAGGATGCCCGATTGGCGGCGACAGCCTGAAAGTGATCCGTGCGATAGAAGATAATGGCGGAGTTGTTGTGGCGATTGAAAACTGCAGCGGTGTGCGGACATTGGGAAATCCGGTGGAGGAAGACTGCGAAGACATCTACGAAGCCATTGCAAGAAAATATCTGTCAACGGGATGTTCGATCATGACACCGAACGATAACCGGATCGATCTGATTGGTGAGATCATTGATGAATATCATGTAGATGGAGTTGTCGAGATGATATTGACCGGATGTCATGCGACAGGGGCAGAGTCTGTCTATATAAGAAAATTTGTGACAGAAGAGAAACACTTACCGTATATTGCGGTCGATACGGATTATTCTACTGCAGATCAGGGACAGATCGCCACCAGACTGACAGCGTTTCTGGAAATGATCCAGCCAGGGACAGATGAAGATCTGGATATCAATTATTGCTATAAGATTGTGCTCGCAGGGATGACGGAACAAAGGTCAAGAGCAGAAATTTTGGAAGAAATATGGAAATATACGCATATTCCGGTATGTATAAAGAGCGGGGAACAAGAAACAGAAGAATGGGTTGGAATCAGCAGGGAAGAAGCAGAACAGGAATGTGGAAAGAGAATGGAATATAAACTGTCAGAAAAGAATGGAGTTGTGATGGCAGTTGTTCCAGAGGGCGTCAATAAGGAAAGCGTGGAAGAACTCTTAGAATTGTTGGCAAAAAGCTATCACATGAGAACGCATACCCGTGAGATAGAAGAAAGAGAAGTTCCGGATTATATGTGGATTATAACGGAAGAACCAAAAAATCTTATACATATCGGACGGGATCTGACGAAACAGGCCAGAGTGAACAAAATGCTCACCGGATTGAAGCTAAGGCAGATACAGGATAATGAATTATTTATATCGGGAATGGATGGCAAAGAAGCCAGAAACGGTATAATTGATGTGTGTCGCAAATCTATGGAAGATGAAGATGGAAAAATAATAATCGGAAATGGATTTTCGGACTGGGGGAAAAAAGAAGAGAACAGACAGTTGCAGTGGCAAGTATTGAATATGGCTGTAAGACAGAAACAGAAAGAACAGGTACTGCTTGTGGAAAATTATTACCATGAACTTGCAATTAGTTGTATCAGTGAGAATCTGGGACAGGAAAACATATATCTGGAAGAATTAGAGATTTTGAAAGAGGAGGATAGGAAAACGGGAAAAGAACTTTATAAGACTTTGTACTGGTACCTCCGGATGAAACGGAACGTTGCACAGACGGCCGCAAGACTTGGAATCCACAGAAATACATTACTGCCAAGAATTGCACGGATCAATGAGCTTTTAGATCTGGATGAAAAAGACGGAATGGAATGTGAAAGAATTCTGATGGGAATGGAAATAGAAAAGTTAAAAAATGACTGATACGCAGGGTATCGGTCATTTTTTTAATTATGTTTAAATTCTTCAGACATTCGATATCCACGGAATAAAAGTTAGGAATCCTAACTTTTATGTAGGTCCGGGTAGCCAGTCTGATGCATTAAATACCAATTTTATTATGTATATTACTGTTTCTGCTTCAAATACTGCTTCGTATAAGTACAGACCGCAAAGCACTTCCCGCACAGATCCGTATCAATACCAGTACTCTTTCGCATAATTTCCCGCTGCTTCTTATAACATGCAGAAACAGATACGATATCTTCGCGTGGCATACCCGAACGCCACAATGTATTTTTCAGTGCATGTGCCGGGCAATACCGGACGCAGGCATGACAGGCACCGCACTGAGAGCGGGTAACCGGAGCATCGCAGGTCAGCGGGGCATCGGTCAGAAGAGAAGAAATCCTTACAGCAGAGCCATATTGTGGTGTTACAAGCAGACAGTTTTTGCCGATCCAGCCGAGGCCGGCTCTGGTGGCAACAGTTTTGTGAGGTAAAGGACTGCGGTTGTCCGAGTCTACTGTTATCCGGTCTGTTGTCTGGGCATAAGCCTGGTATCCTCTGCCTGTCAGATATTTTTCACCGGCAGTTACGATGGCATTCAGTTTGTCGTTCAAAGTAGTATACAGTTTGTAGTATTCTCTGGTTGGAGCAAGTTGAAGATCTTTGATGACATGTTTCGGCAAGGGAATTGCGACTGCAATTCCAACCGGATAGTCAGAAAATGGGACTGTGGTCAGGTCCCCAATTCCGACCAAAGCAGCACCCTGTGAGATTATATAATCTCTGAATTCTTTTGTGGGATTCATAAAAATCCCTCCTTTCAGAACATTTCCGTTCATTGACTTACTGTACATTCAATTTTACAATAGAATGCAGAAGAAAGATAGTGGGAAGGGAAACTATTATGGGAAGTATGATGACGGAATTAATAGAAGCAATTCAGGAGAGTGAAGGAAGGGCAGACCGCAAGGTACTTACTATGCTGGAAGGCGACTCCATTTCTGAAAAAGCACTGGTCATAGATGGAAAAATAACATGGGAAAGCAGGAAAAATGGTTATTTTCACAAACATGCGGAAGAAGTAAAGAATATTACAGAAAGTGGAGTTACATCCATTGAAAATGAGAGAGTATTCTGTGACACGCTGGGACAGGAAAAACAGATTGTAATCTGCGGTGCAGGGCATGTGTCGATTCCTGTGATCAAAATTGCAGTGATGATGGATTGTGAGGTGATCGTACTGGAAGACCGCCCGATGTATGCGGATCATGCAAGGCAGGCGGGAGCCTCCCAGGTGATCTGTGCACCATTTGAAGAGGCGTTGGACAAAATACCGGGAAGTACAGATACATATTTTGTGATCCTGACGAGAGGACATCGATATGACCAGATATGTTTGGAAAAGATTGCCGCCAAAGAACATGCTTACATAGGTATGATCGGAAGCCGCAGAAGGACAGCACTTGTAAAACAGTGTCTGGTGGAAAAAGGCGTTGATAAAAAAGTATTGGATGCGGTCTACACACCGATTGGACTGGATATCGGTGCGCAGACACCGGCAGAAATCGGGGTGGCAATCATTGGAGAAATCATCGAAGTGAAGAACCGTAGGAAAAGAACTTATGGTTATTCGAAAGAAATTATGCGTGCGCTGATAACGCAGGAACCATATCTGGAACGAAAAGTGATGGCAACGATTGTTACCAGACACGGATCGGCACCACAGGGACTGGGTACGAAGATGCTGATATGTCGGGATGGACGATGTGTGGGGACAATCGGTGGTGGCTGTATGGAAGCAAGAGTCATTCAGATTGCCAGACTGATGGCAGCAGGGGAGAATGAACAGGCAAGAATCTGCCATGTGGATATGACCGGAAATGAGGCAGAGGAAGAAGGCATGGTCTGCGGAGGAGAAGTCGATGTATTTCTGGAGGTGATAGAGGCATGATAGAAGTGGAGGTAAAAATACCCATCGAGAGTATAGAAGAGATAGAAGGACAACTTATTCACAACGGATTCAAGTATCAGAAAACAGTTGTGGAGACAGACACCTATTTTACCAGTGATTACTATGATATGAGGAAGCATGACAAGGCACTTCGTATCCGGACGACAGAGAATCGCGATACAGGAGAAATGAGGGCTCAGCTAGGCTGTAAAGGACCTAAACTGGATAATATATCTATGACCAGAAAAGAAACAGAGATTGAAATACGTGAGCCGGAAAAGATGAAAGAAATTCTAAAAGAATTGGAATTTTATCCGGCATTCTGCAGGGTAAAGAAGACTAGAAGTTACTATAGCAAGAAACGCATGACGGCGGCAGTCGATCAGGTAGAAAATCTTGGAAGTTTTCTGGAACTGGAAATATTGGTAGAGAAAGAGGCAGACCGTGAAAAAGGACTGGAAGAAATAAAGAGTGTAATGAAGCAGATCGGATGTGGGGAAAAGAAGACGGTACGGACGTCGTATTTGTCGATGATAGAAAAATTTTCTACTTAATTCATCATAATAGAATTTGCCGAGAAAATGTAGAAAAAAGTCTGTTATTGACAAAAAATATTAATAAGTCTATACTAACCTTACAGTTGAGAAAAATTATCATCAAGAAATGGTGGTATTTATAGATGAAGGGGAAGGGAAACAGACGATGACATTAAAAGATTTGCCAATTGGAAAGAGTGCGACGCTGACGATTGTTGGTGGGGAAGGTGCATTGCGGCAGCATTTTCTGGATATGGGACTGATTCCGGGAGCAGATGTTACGATGGTAAAGTATGCACCGATGGGAGATCCGGTAGAGCTTCGTATTCATAGTTATGAACTGACGCTTAGACTTGCAGATGCAGAGAAGATAGAGATTACCAATGTACGTGACGGGATTAAAGTATCAGATCAGATTCCGCAGGAGACGATCGAACATCCGGGACTTGGAGAAGGTGGAAAGTATCACGAGAAAGCAGATGAGAATCCACTGCCGGAAGGGACAACACTGACATTTGCCCTGGCAGGTAATCAGAATTGTGGAAAGACGACACTTTTTAATCAGCTGACGGGGGCAAACCAGCATGTGGGCAATTTTCCAGGTGTAACGGTGGACCGTAAAGACGGTGTGATCAAGGAACACAGTGACACGCTGGTAACGGATCTTCCGGGGATTTATTCGATGTCACCTTATTCCAGTGAGGAAATTGTAACAAGGAATTTTGTGCTGAATGAGCATCCAAAGGGAATTATCAATATCGTAGATGCAACGAATATTGAACGTAATCTTTATCTGACCATGCAGCTGATGGAATTGGATATTCCTATGGTTCTGGCATTGAATATGATGGATGAAGTCAGAGATAACGGAGGTTCGGTGCTGGTCAATGAGATGGAAAAAGCACTGGGGATTCCGGTCATTCCAATTTCGGCTGCAAAGAATGAAGGAATCGAAGAACTGATCGAGCATGCAGTACATGTGGCAAAATATCAGGAAAGTCCGGGAAGACAGGATTTTTGCAGTGCAGATGATCATGGCGGTGCGGTACACAGATGCCTGCACGGAATCATGCATCTGATCGAAGATCATGCGAAGGAAGCAGACATCCCGATCCGATTCGCAGCGTGCAAGCTGGCAGAAGGTGACAAGCTGATCCTGGAACAGTTAAAACTGGATGAAAATGAAAAACAGCTCTTGGAACATATCGTAAAACAGATGGAGCAGGAACGTGGACTGGACCGTTCAGCAGCAATTGCGGATATGCGCTTTACGTTTATTGAAAAAATTTGTAATGCAACGGTTGTAAAGACGAAGGAAAGCAAAGAACATCTGCGAAGTATGAAGATGGACAAGATCCTGACGGGAAAATATACAGCGATCCCTTGCTTTGTTGCAATTATGGCGGCAGTGTTCTGGCTGACATTTAATGTGATCGGAGCGGTATTGTCGGATCTTCTGGATACGGGAATTACGGCACTGACAGATATCGTAGATGCTGCACTGACTTCATGGAAGGTTAATTCGGTCATACATTCGCTTGTGATCGATGGAATTTTCAATGGTGTGGGAAGTGTACTGAGTTTCCTGCCGGTTATCGTGACACTGTTCTTCTTCCTGTCGATTCTGGAGGACAGTGGTTATATGGCAAGAGTTGCATTCGTAATGGATAAGCTTTTGAGGAAAATCGGACTTTCGGGAAGAAGTATCGTACCGATGCTGGTTGGATTCGGTTGTACCGTTCCGGGAGTAATGGCGAGCCGGACATTACCTTCAGAAAGAGACCGGAAGATGACGATTCTTCTGACACCGTTCATGAGCTGTTCGGCAAAGCTTCCAATCTATGCATTCTTTACAGCGGCATTCTTCCCGGAACATGGGGCTGTAATTATGGTAGCATTGTATTTCGGAGGAATTCTGATGGGAATTCTGATGGCATTTTTATTAAGGGGAACGATGTTCAAAGGCGAAGCGGTTCCGTTCGTTATGGAACTTCCGAATTATCGTATGCCGGGAGCGAAGAATGTAGGACAGCTTCTGTGGGAGAAAGCGAAAGATTTCCTGCAGAGAGCATTTACAGTGATCTTCTTTGCAACGATCATCATCTGGTTCCTGCAGACCTTTAACATACATATGAATGTAGTGGCAGATTCGAGAGACAGCATCCTGGCAGTTGTGGCAGGGATCATTGCGCCGGTATTTCTTCCACTTGGCTTCGGTAACTGGAAGATATCAACGGCATTGATCACCGGATTTATGGCAAAGGAGAGTGTGGTATCGACATTATCTGTTCTTTTCGGAAGTACAGCTGAATTAACAGGTGCAATCTCACCGGCAGCGGCTGCAGGATTGCTTGTATTCTGCTTGTTATATACACCGTGTGTGGCAGCAATCGCTTCGATTAAACGAGAACTTGGAGCAAAATGGGCAGTATATGTAGTGATCGGACAGTGTGCGGTTGCGTGGATTGCGGCATTCGTAGTACATATGATAGGGATGGTATTGATATAAGATATAAAATAACAGAATTATCTGTGTCACAGACAAAGAAGTGCCTTGAAGATGCGGGATGGACAATAGAATAAGGATAGACGTGATAAAGGGCGGTGAATATTTTCACCACCCCTTTTTAGACTTAATATTTATCTTTTTTTCTTTTCTTTTGCAAGAAGTGCAGCTCCCAGAGCTCCTGCGTATCTTCCGTGTTCTGTGGGATCAACTGTCTGTCCAAGTTTCTGCGACAGAATCTTAGTAAAATAAGTACTGTTGCTAAGTCCGCCTGTCAGGATCACTTTATCCGGCAGGTTCTTCTTCATGGCAAGCTGTGCTACTTTATTGGCAACGGAATCTACAACTCCGGCAGCGATATCTTCACGTTTCTGTCCTTCTCCGATATAATTGATCACTTCGGACTCTGCAAATACAGTACACAGAGAACTGATCGGAAGAACCGTTCCTGCGTTGGCCATATCAAAAAGCTCCTGTAAAGTGACGCCTAAGCGGTTCGCCATGATTTCCAGAAACTTTCCGGTTCCGGCAGAACACTTGTCGTTCATCTGAAAGTCCTGTACCATGCCGCCGGACACCAGGATGATCTTGGTATCCTGTCCGCCGACATCGATAATGGCACATTCATCTCCGGCCATCTCCCGGCCGCCTCTTGCATGGCAGGTAATCTCCGTGATAACATGATCTGCAAAATCTACAGCAACACGGCCATATCCGGTTGCGACCACTTTTGAATCGTCCGACAGTACATCTACACTGTCTTCCAGTAGACGATCCTTGATCGTCTGGCAGGTTTCCTTGCTGCTCCATCCGGTTGGCAGTACAAAATGTATATCATGATCTCCTTTTACAACGACTTTAGATGCCGTAGATCCGATATCAATTCCAATATAATCCATAATAAAATTTCCTCGTTTCACATATATTTTTTAACAATATTTATCCCGCTTCGGGTTGATATCCCGTTCAATGGAGGCAATTTTTAATATTTCGATCTGATTCTCGTCGATGCATTTCTGGATCGTATCCAGGTCTTCTTCTCTGACGAGCAGTGAGATGCCGCAGCATTTACTGGCCACGCGCGGTGTAGGAGCGATAGTGGTCTTGATTCCGGCTTCTTTTAATATCCCATACAGACGCATTCCGTTGTCATGGTTGGGAAATAATACATAATGCTGTATCTTTTGCATGATCTGTTACCTCGGTTATGTATCGGACATGAATTGTCTGATATTATTTGTTATCTAACATTTCGATAAATGCACTGATTCTGGTACGAAGCTGTCCTGCATCGCTGTCGGTGTAATCGGTCTCGATTCCAAGGACAGGGATTCCGGATTCTTTCAGTGCTTTCTCTACGAAATAGCCTTCGGTATCATAAAGGTTACAGAACTTGAGGTTCACATCGATGATACCGTCAACTTTGTATTCCTTAGCAAGACGTAAGATGTCATCAATACGGCCTTCGTTTGGTGTAAAGCATGCGCAGTTGATCTTCATGTATCTTTCAGCCAGAGCCATATACTGGTCTTCCAGAGTTGTCTTGCTTTCATCGACAAGATTTTCAAAATATCTGGTTCCGGTACACATCTCTTCACAGACGATTGCAGCACCACTGGTCTCTACAATATTATGAAGCTTCCAGTTCGGAATTGCAAGAGGAGTTCCGGTCAGCATGATACGTTTGGTTCCGGCAGGAACAACGCTTACACCGTCTTTTACTCTCTGATCCAGTTCGTCACATAATTTATTCGTCATCTGTGTAAATCTTGCAGGATCATCATAGAATGCAATCTGAGAGATCAGAAGTACATCACATCCGCTGATTGGAAGATTCTCATTCTTACGGAGATTGTAAAGACGCTCCAGAGCTTTTCGTTTATTGTTAATTAATTTAATACTTTCGGCCAGTTTTTCGGCAGTGACTACATTTCCTGTAAATTCTTCTACGACATTTTTAAATGTCTCAATTTCTTCTGCCCATGCCTTGATGTCTTTGGCACGTTTCATTTGAGGAAGGTCCATCACATGTAACGGTACGTCTTTGGCAAGAATCTCCCATGCTTTCTTCTTGCCGTCGCAGGTGGTCTCCCCGATGAACATATCTGCGATACGGAAGAATGGACAGGTGCGGTCAAGACGTGCACCAACAGATGCCTTGATCAGTGGACAGGTATTGGCAGGAAGGACTTTCTCTCCGCCAGGAACCCAGAACTGGGAACCGCCGCATAATCCGGTTGCAATCGCATCTGCCGCAAATACGATCTCGTCCGGTACATATACACAGAATGTACCGAAGACTTTGCCGCCTTTTTTCTGATGCTCGATCAGTTCTGCAGGGCGGATACCGTGAATATCTGCAACTACCATATTATAATAGTCCATAGAATCCGGACGATTTTCCTGTGATAAAAATACATCTCCAAATGCCTGTGGAAGCACTGCACAGAGCTGGTCATGCAGTTCTACATCCATTCCGAGTTCTTCCCACATTTTACGATAATCAGCCATTTTAAAATACCTCCTTATAGTGTAATTGATCCAATTGTATCGATAAGTTAAACGTAACACTTTTAGGGAGCCCAGGCAATGCATACCGGAAGAATTGGCTATAGATAATTTACAAGTTCAATAGAATATATCTATAGATTCTATACTGAGAACAGTTCTCGAAATCCAGCGATGCACTGGTCGATTTCTTCGACGGTATTAAAGTGGCTGAAAGCAAAACGTATCGTTCCCTGTGGCATTGTATGCAGGGTCTGATGCGCCATCGGGGCACAGTGAAGTCCGACCCTTGTCATAATTCCATAATCCTGTTCCAGAGTAAATGCAATCTCTGCATTGTCATAGTCCGGGAAATCAAGAGAGACGACAGCAAGCCGGTCCTGAAGGGTCTGCCTTCCCACAACATGTGCCTGTGGAATTTCACGTATTTTTTCAAGAAAATGTTCGGTCAGTGCCATTTTCTTCTGATGGATTGCGGAAATCCCGGTTTCGTCCAGATAAGTGAGGGCAGCGTGAAGTCCGATGATGCCAGGGAGATTTAATGTGCCGCTTTCATACTTGTCCGGGAGATAGTCCGGCATAAGAAGCGAATCCGACTGGCTTCCGGTCCCGCCTGCAATCAGAGGTGTCAGTTCCTGATCCAGAGCTTCTGAGATCAGAAAGCCGCCGATACCCTGCGGGCCAAGCAGTCCCTTATGTCCGGTAAATGCAAGAAAGTCGATGTTACATTTCTGCATATCGATATCGACAGAACCGGCACTCTGTGCAGTGTCCACGGCAAAGAACAGATGGCGGCGCCTGCATATCTCACCAATCTCACGGATTGGCAGAATGGTTCCGCATACATTGGAAGCGTGGAGCATGATGACTGCTTTTGTCTCCGGACGGATCAGAGCTTCGATCGATTCCGGATGCGTTGTGCCGTCTGTCTCTGCAGGAATCATCGTATAATGGATATCCTGTGAAGCAAGCTGACAGAGCGGACGCATCACGGCATTGTGTTCCAGACTGCTGACCAGCACGTGGTCGCCGGGCTTTAAAAATCCTTTGAGCAGACAATTCAGAGAATAGGTGATCCCCGGTGTAAATACGACACATCTGGAATCCGGTGCATGAAAAAATCTGGCGAGCTGCATGCGGGTCTTAAGTACCTGATTTTCAAGTTCGTAGGCACCTTCGTAATTTCCCCGGTTAATATTGAAGGCACCGGATTCTAAAAGTTTCGTCATGGAAGCAGCGACTCCCGGTGCTTTCGGCCAGGATGTGCTGCCGTTGTCAAAATATATGTTCTGTTCCATAGAAAAACCTCCATGATAAATATGGTATCTGATACGTATATTGTAACAGATTTCCATATTAACGTATACAGGAGATGAAGTCAGGAAAAGGATAGAAAATGCGAATAATATTCATAGACGATATTAATAGAATGAAACGATTTATCAATATTTCCTATTATGTAAATACAGGTACAGGTGGTATGATAGTCTTATGAAAAAAATTATCAAAAAATAAGAAAAGCACGGAGGAAATTTATTATGGAGTTAATTAAAGAACTGCCGGAGGTATTCGAAGAATTTGCAGAACAGCGTCAGAAATCATTCCTGGCAATGAAGGGGTTAAAAGACCAGGGAGTTCCGGTTGTTGGCGCATATTGTACTTATTTTCCGGCAGAGATTGCAAGAGCAATGGGAGCAGTTACAGTCGGCTTATGTTCTGTATCCGATGAGACAATCCCGGACGCAGAGAAAGACCTGCCAAAGAACTTATGTCCACTGATCAAATCCAGCTATGGATTTGCCAAGACAGACAAATGTCCATTCTTCTACTTCTCAGATGTAGTTGTTGGGGAGACTACCTGTGACGGAAAGAAGAAAATGTACGAGTATATGTCAGATTTCAAAGATGTATTCGTAATGGAACTGCCAAATACACAGAGCGAGATGGCCCTGAAACTCTGGAAGAGTGAACTGATTCGTTTCAAAGAATATCTGGAGAAAAAATTCGACGTAGAGATCACAGATGAAGCTGTATTAGAGGCCGTAAAAGAAGAAAATAAAGTAAGAAAAGTCATGAAAGACCTGTATCATGTCATGGCACTTGATCCTGCACCGATCAAAGGCGGCGACCTGTTCAAAGTATTATACGGAAGTGGCTTCAAATTCGATCGTAAAGCAATCCCGGCAGAGATTGAAGCCATGAGAGAGAAGATTGAAAAAGAATACGAAGAAGGTAAGAGACTGGACAAGATGCCTCGTATCCTGATCACCGGATGTCCGATCGGCGGAGCAACTGAGAAAGTGATCCGCGCCGTAGAAGACAATGGTGGAGTTGTAGTTGCATTCGAAAACTGTAACGGAGCAAAATCTTTTGACAAATTAGTAGACGAAGAGAATCCGGATGTATACGATGCACTGGCAAGACGTTACCTGAACATTGGCTGTTCTGTAATGACACCGAATCCAAACAGACTGGATCTTCTGGATCGCCTGATCGATGAATTTAAGGTAGACGGAGTTGTCGAGATGACACTTCAGGCTTGTCATACATATAATGTAGAGTCACTGGCTATTCGTAAATTTGTGAATGAGAAGAAGGGTATTCCGTACATTAATGTAGAGACGGATTATTCGCAGGCTGATATCGGGCAGTTGAATACTCGAATTGCGGCATTTATAGAGATGCTGTAAATTGCTATTTTGTTCATCAGGCTGGTGGATACCCGGACCGGAATAAAAGTTGGGAAGTCTTTCCTGTTCAGGTTCCGTCGGCGGGTAATACTAAAGGGTCAAAATTCTGCTAAAAGCAGGCATTCAAAATTTGAAACTCGGCATGCGCCTCAAACAGTCAAATTTTGAATACCTAACGCAGAATTTTGACCCTTAACTATTACCAACGCCTTCTACACATTCACTGGAAAGACTTCCCAACTTTTATTCCGTGTGTATCGAATGCCTGAAGAACTAAATGGCGAGAGCGTAACCTTTGTGATGTCGGAAGTGTATAGAAGCACCGGAAAATCAAGGTTTATATTATAACTTTCCGGTTATACGTAAAGGTTATAAAAAATAGTCGTGAAAAACTTGGAAAAGCAGTGGATTTACAATGCTTAGCGTTATTTTCTGTATAGTGGTGGATTTTTCTCTGTTACCGCATCCGCTATTAAAGTGATTAACTTCCGCAGCCAGTCACGACTTGAAGAAAACAGTATAAAGTGGTTCTAGTGAATGTGGAGTGTCCTTAGAAAAAGTTAGAGAGTCAGAATCCCTGTTAAAGGAATGTAGTGAACCTGTTTGAGCCCCAAAGGGGCGAGTTGTGAACGTAATTCCTTTGTTTTTAGGGGATTCTGGCTCTCTTAGTTTTTCTTAGGACATGGAACCTGAACAAGAACCACTTTATACTGTTTTCTTCAAGGACCGAGAGGTCACCTCCGTTAATCAGTTAAATAGAAAAAATCTATTGACATCATGAAGCAAAATGCTATAATTAAAACAAACATATGAATAACTGTTCATATATTCAAATAATCAAACAACGAAAAAGAAAGGAAGTATTATCATGAAAAAAACTTACAAAATCGACGTAGACTGCGCAAACTGTGCAAACAAAATGGAGCAGGCAGCTAAGAACACAGATGGAGTAAAGGATGCAACTGTAAACTTTATGATGTTAAAGATGATCGTAGAATTTGAAGAGGGTGCAGATCCTAAGAAAGTAATGAAGGATGTGCAGAAGAACTGTAAAGTTGTAGAAGATGACTGTGAGATCTTCCTGTAAGAGAAAATACTCATAAAAACAGGATATACGCAGTATTTTGTGAAGGAAAATGATTGTGGAGTGGCTTCATCAGGCAGAATGAAGAAGCGTTGAGAAGAGTGCAAGGAGAAAGGCTGGGGAAAGATATGACGAAAAGACAAAAAAAATCTCTGACCAGAATTATTATCGCAGCGGTACTTATGATCATATTGAAGTTCCTGCCTGTAGAAGGGTGGCTGAAGTTCGTACTTTATATGGTTCCGTACCTGGTTGTCGGATATGATATTTTAAGGAAGGCGTTCAAAGGGATTCTGAATAAGCAGGTATTCGATGAGAACTTTCTGATGGCAGTTGCTACGATAGGAGCAATTGCGCTTGGTAACTATAAGGAAGGCGTATCGGTTATGCTGTTCTATCAGATCGGAGAATTATTCCAGAGTTATGCGGTCGGAAAGAGCCGCAGGAATATCAGTGATCTGATGGATATCCGTCCGGATTATGCCAATATTGAAAAAGACGGGGACCTTGAACAGGTAGATCCGGATGAAGTGGAAGTCGGAACGGTTATCGTCGTTCAGCCGGGAGAAAAAGTCCCGATCGATGGTGTGATCGAAGAAGGAAGCAGTACATTGAATACCAGTGCACTGACCGGGGAAAGTGTTCCGAGAGAAGCGGCAGCCGGTGATGAAGTCATCAGTGGATGCATTAACCTGACTGGTCTTCTGAAGATCCGTACAACAAAAGAATTCGGAGAATCTACCGTATCCAAGATCCTGGATCTGGTAGAGAATTCAAGTTCCAAGAAATCAGGATCTGAGAACTTTATTTCCAAATTCGCCAGATATTATACACCGGCAGTCTGCTATGGTGCGCTTGCACTTGCAATCTTACCGCCACTGGTCAGAATGTTTGCGTTTGCGCTTGCGCCGGAATGGGGCGACTGGATCTACAGAGCACTGACATTCCTGGTTATCAGCTGCCCGTGTGCACTGGTGATCAGTATCCCGCTCAGCTTCTTTGCAGGAATCGGCGGAGCAAGTCATGAAGGTGTTCTGGTAAAAGGATCGAACTATCTGGAGACGATGGCACAGACAAAATATGTGGTATTCGATAAGACAGGAACCATGACGCAAGGCGTATTCGAGGTGAATGGAGTTCACCACAATACGATGCCGGAAGAACAGTTATTAGAGTATGCGGCACTTGCGGAGTGTTCTTCTTCTCATCCGATCAGTAAGAGTCTTCAGAAAGCATATGGCAAACAGATCAACCGTGACCGTGTAACAGAGATTGAAGAACTGAGCGGTAAAGGTGTGACTGCAAAGGTTGACGGTATTCCGGTAGCGGCAGGTAATGCCAAACTTATGAAATATCTGAATGTGGAATACAGTGAATGTGAAGAAGTCGGTACGATCGTCCATGTTGCAGTAGATGGAAAATATGCAGGACACATTCTGATCTCAGACAAATTAAAACTGCATGCAAAAGAAGCAATCAGAGATCTGAAAAAAGCGGGCATCACCAAGACAATTATGCTGACTGGTGACATGAAGCGTGTGGCAGATAAGGTTGCAGAAGAACTGGGAATCGGAGAAGTGTACAGTGAGCTTCTTCCTGCAGATAAGGTTGCGAAGGTAGAACAGCTTCTGAGTCAGAAATCAGAGAAAGAAAAGCTTGCGTTCGTCGGAGACGGAATCAATGATGCACCGGTACTGTCGAGAGCAGATATCGGAATTGCCATGGGTGCACTCGGATCAGATGCAGCAATCGAGGCAGCAGACGTTGTCCTGATGGACGATGATCCGAAGAAGATCGTAAAAGCAATCAAGATTTCCAGAAAATGTATGCGCATCGTATATGAGAATATTTACTTTGCCCTTGGAATCAAGGCAATCTGCCTGGTCCTGGGAGCACTCGGAATTGCGAATATGTGGATGGCAATCTTCGCTGATGTCGGAGTTATGGTCATTGCTGTATTGAATGCAATCCGCGCATTATTTGTGAAAAACTTATAGAAAAGGCTGGTGGGCAGATGGCAAAATTAGAAGAAGGAATGGAAGTATGCGAATCATGTGAGGTACATGAGAATCTTCTGAAGATCGTAAATGAAAAGATGCCGGAAGAAACGGAATTGTATGATCTTGCAGAATTGTTCAAGGTATTCGGGGATTCGACCAGAATGCGTATCCTGTTCGTGTTGTTCGAAGCAGAGGTGTGTGTCTGCGATCTGGCAGAGGCACTGAATATGACACAGTCTGCAATCTCACATCAGCTCAGGATCCTGAAACAGAACAAACTGGTTAAGAGCAGAAGAGAAGGAAAATCCGTGTTCTATTCACTGGCAGACGATCATGTGCGTACGATCGTAGACCAGGGAAGAGAGCATATTGAAGAAGATCTGTAGCATAAGAAGCTTATGTGAAAGAATACAAAGAATTAAAATTAAAAAAGAAAATATATAGCATAATGAATTGTTATGAGAAAGCGGGAAACCTGTATCAGATGATAGAAAGTCTGATACAGGTTTTTGTGTATCACCATGTGTTCGAAAGGAGCTGCCGGTGGCAGGTCCTGTAGATACCGAAATATGCATCCGAAATTGTAGATGTATTAGACTAAAGTATGAAAACCAGTCTATTTACTGACAAATTATCAGAAATTAACAAATAATAAAATAAAATGCGTTTAATATTACATTTTCTTATATTTGTATAAAAAAACTTAATATTTCCCATTGACAATTTAATAACCATCTTTTACACTATGGTTACAAGGTATTCATTTCTAATTAATTTCGATATTCGAATGGAGGTTTGAGTTATGGAACAGAAACAAGAAAAATTTAGTACCATAGGTTACATAGCCGCCGCGTTAGGTATGTGTATTGGTACTGGTAATGTATGGCGATTCCCACGAGTGTGTGCGGCAAACGGTGGTGGAGCATTTATCATAGCATGGACGATTGCAATGCTGATCTTTGCTGTACCGCTTCTTTCCACAGAGATGGCATTCGGTAAAAAGACGAGACTTGGATGTATCGGTACTTTTCGTGATGCAGGTGGAAAGAAATATACATGGATGGGATTCTTTGTAGCAGCAGTATGTTTCTTCCTGATGAGTTATTATTGTGTACTTCAGGGATATTGTATGAAATACGCAGTTAATTCTGTTACTTCAGCATTTAAACCGAATCTGTCAACAGAGACGACATCGGCAATGTGGACAGCATTTACAGATTCACAGGCACAGGTTATTTTATTCCATGCGATCGGATTTGCACTTGCATGTTTCATCGTTTATCAGGGAATTGCAGGTGGAATTGAAAAATTCTGTAAAGTAGCGATACCGGCATTGTTTATTATCCTTGTGGGATTAGCAATTTACGCAGTTACATTAAATGGAGCAAGTCAGGGACTTCAGTATCTCTTTACTGTTAAGAAAGAGTACATTTTAAGTCCGAATACATGGATTCAGGCCTTCATCCAGGCAGCATGGAGCACCGGAGCCGGATGGGGATTCATTATTACATATGCGAACTACGTAGGAGAAGAGGAAGATGTTCCGACAAGCTGTCTGGTCATGGGACTTGGTGATAACCTTGGAGCAATCCTCTCGGCACTGGTAGTTATCCCGGCAATCTGTGCACTTTCAGCTACACCGGAGGCAGCGAATGAAGCACTCAGTCAGGGCAACTTCGGACTTACATTTATTTACATTTATCAGTTATTTACAACAATCCCGGGCGGAAGATTCATTTCCTTTATCTTCTTTGGATTACTTGCAATTGCAGCAATCACATCACTGTTCTCTATGATCGAAGTTGGAGTAAAATGTGTTGTTGACCTTGGATTGCCGCGGAAGAAAGCAGTTGTCAGTGTCTGCTTCGCCGGATTCTTAGTAGGATGCTTCTCATGCTGGTCACTGGCCAACATCGACAATCAGGACTGGGTATGGGGACTTGGACTTTTAGTAAGTGGTGCCTTTATCGCAATCCTTGCTTGGAAATATGGTGTGGAAAAATTACGTACACAGGAAGTAAATGCAAAAGGTGCAGATGTACATCTTCCAAAAGCATATTATACCGAATGTATGTATTTGATTCCGGTTCTGGTAGTGATCATGGTGGTTTACTGGTTATTACAGACAAAGGAATGGTTCCCGGATACCTGGCTGAATCCGTTTATTATCCAGGATAACACAGGAACTGTATTACTTCAGTTCGGAGTAGTGATCCTTGCAGGTCTCGCACTTTCCAAGTTCTTTAATACAAAGACTGCAAAGGGAGCTATGAAAGATAACGAAGCTGGAAAATAATAGTAGAAAGAAGGTATGAACTATGACGATGGATGCAATTATTATGATGGTGATTACACTGGTTGGATATATTGGCGGATTTAGTTATTTCATGATACGTGTATTTAAAAAAGAAAGAAGTAAATCCAAAGAGTAGCTATCGAATGAGGAAGGAATAAAGGATAGTATGATAGATTAGACGACGTTCTGATTGAAATGAATACATAACCGAACAGACCGGAGCCGGATTCTTGTCAGATGTGACAGGATTCCGGCTCCGGTCTGTTATTTGGATGCTTGACAGATCTGTGAATAAGAAGTAAAATACATATACCTGGTAAGGGTATAAGAACTGAGAAGGAGAAGATATATGGAGGATAAAAATATAGACAAAGGATGCTGTTGCCACACGTCCAAGCATCGTTCGGAAAAAGAATACAAAGATCTGATGAACCGCTTAAGCCGGATAGAAGGACAGGTGCGAGGAATCAAGGGTATGCTGGAGAAGGATGCCTATTGTCCGGAGATCCTGGTACAGGTGTCGGCAGTGAATGCGGCATTGAACAGCTTCAATAAAGTATTATTGGCGAATCATATCCGCACCTGTGTGGCGGATGATATCAGAGAAGGAAAAGATGAGACGGTTGATGAGCTGGTAAAGGTTCTGCAGAAACTGATGCGGTAAACAATAAGAAATAAGATGACAGGAGGAAACAGACAACGATGATACAATATATTGTAACCGGTATGAGCTGCGCAGCCTGCAGCGCAAGAGTGGAAAAAGCAGTTTCAAAAGTACCGGGGGTAACATCCTGCTCAGTGAGTCTCCTTACAAACTCCATGGGAGTAGAAGGCACTGCAACGGAACAGGAGATCATTAAGGCAGTCAAAGATGCCGGATATGGAGCGTCAAAAAAAGGAGAAGGAGCAGCGAAGGCGCAACCGGCACAGGCTTTGGCCGGAGAGGATATGCTAAAAGACAGAGAGACGCCGGTACTAAAGAGACGTCTGATCGCATCGGTGGGATTTCTGATCGTCCTGATGTATTTCTCCATGGGACATATGATGTGGGGCTGGCCGGTTCCGGGATTCATGAAAGACAATCATGTAATGATGGGACTGTTACAGATGCTTCTGACGATTACAGTCATGGTGATCAACCAGAAGTTTTTCATCAGTGGATTCAAAGGACTGATCCACCGGGCACCGAATATGGATACCCTGGTGGCACTTGGATCCGGAGCGTCTTTTGTATACAGTACGTATGCACTGTTTGCAATGACAGATGCGCAGACGCATGGGGATATGGATGCAGTAATGTCTTATATGCATGATTTTTATTTTGAATCAGCAGCTATGATCCTTGCACTGATCACGGTCGGAAAGATGCTGGAGGCAAGATCCAAAGGAAAGACGACCGATGCATTAAAAGGACTGATGAAGCTTGCGCCAAAGACAGCGGTTGTGATCCGTGGAGAAAAAGAAGTTCAGGTATCGATCGAACAGGTACAAAAGGGAGATTGCTTTGTTGTAAAACCGGGAGAGAATATTCCGGTTGACGGAGAAGTCATAGAAGGAAACAGTGCAGTCAATGAATCTGCTCTTACAGGTGAAAGTATTCCGGTAGATAAGGCTGTCGGTGATAAGGTATCAGCCGCAACCGTAAATCAGTCCGGATATCTGAAGTGCCGTGCGACCAGAGTCGGCGAGGATACGACACTTTCGCAGATTATTCAGATGGTAAGTGATGCGGCTGCAACGAAAGCACCGATCGCAAAGATTGCGGACCGTGTATCCGGTGTATTTGTGCCAATGGTTATCACAATTGCAGTGCTCACAATTATTGTCTGGTTGATCGCAGGACAGAGTATTGGTTTTGCGTTATCCAGAGGAATTGCGGTGCTGGTGATCAGCTGTCCATGTGCGCTTGGACTTGCAACACCGGTAGCAATTATGGTCGGAAATGGAATGGGTGCCAGAAATGGTATTATGTTCAAGACAGCAGTTTCACTGGAAGAGACTGGAAAGATGCAAATTGTTGCGCTGGATAAGACCGGTACGATTACAAGTGGAGAACCGAAAGTGACAGATATCATTCCGGCAGCGGGAGTGACAGAATATACCTTATTAAAATGTGCGTATGCATTGGAGAATAAGAGTGAACATCCACTGGCAAGAGCAATCCTTGAAAATGCAAAAGAGGAAAATGCCGGCATCGAAGAAGTTACCGGATTCCAGGCTCTTCCGGGTAACGGCCTGACAGCCAGACTGGATGGACATACATTATATGGAGGAAATCATACATTTATCAGCAGTAAGGTATCCGTTGATGGAGATATGCAGAAGAAGGCAGAGAAACTTGCCGAAGCAGGTAAGACACCATTATTCTTTGGAAATGAAGACCGTTTATTAGGTGTAATTGCAGTGGCGGATGTCATCAAAGAAGACAGCCCGCAGGCGATCAAAGAATTACAGAACATGGGAATCTATGTAGTCATGCTGACCGGAGATAACGAACGTACTGCAAAAGCCATCGGACAGCAGGCCGGAGTTGATGAAGTGATTGCAGGTGTACTTCCGGAAGGAAAAGAGCAGGTGATCTGTAAGCTGAAAGAAAAAGGAAAAGTTGCGATGGTCGGGGATGGTATCAACGATGCACCGGCACTTACAAGAGCCGATATGGGTATTGCGATCGGAGCCGGAACGGATGTTGCGATCGATGCGGCAGATGTTGTTCTGATGAAGAGCCGGTTAAGTGATGTGCCGGCAGCAATCCGCATGAGCCGTGCGACACTCCGTAATATTCATGAGAACCTGTTCTGGGCATTCTTCTATAATATTATCGGAATCCCGCTTGCGGCTGGTGTGTGGTATCCGCTGTTCGGGTGGAAATTAAATCCGATGTTCGGTGCGGCAGCCATGAGTTTATCAAGCTTCTGCGTAGTATCGAACGCATTGAGATTGAATCTTTTTAAGATGTATGATGCATCAAAAGATAAAAAATTAAAAGCCAAAAAAGAAAAAAAGAGATCTAAGAAGGAGGACAAGACAATGAAAAAAATAATGCATATTGAGGGAATGATGTGTGGACACTGTGAGTCAGCTGTAAAGAAAGCACTGGAAGCACTTCCACAGGTAGATGAAGCGGTTGTAAGCCATGAGGCAGGAACAGCAGAGCTGACATTAAATGCAGAGATCGCAGATGATGTGCTGAAGAAGACAGTAGAAGACAAGGATTATACGGTGACATCTGTGGAATAATCTATGATTTCTTATATACAGAGTATACTTTTTATTTGAAGCATCCAAAGAACACTGCTATACTTAATTATAAGTATCATAACGAGGAAGGAACGAAAGTTAATGAGAAAGAGTGGAATGTTAATGCCGGTCTCTGCACTTCCGGGGGCATATGGAATCGGATGTTTTTCAAAAGAAGCGTATGAATTTGTAGATATATTAAAAGAAGCAGGACAGAAATTGTGGCAGATCCTGCCGCTTGGACAGACGGGATACGGCGATTCACCGTATCAGTCTTTTTCAACATTTGCGGGGAACCCGTATTTTATCGATCTGGAGACGCTGATCGAGGATGAACTTCTGACGAAAGAAGAGTGTGACCAGGCAGATTTCGGAGAGAATGAAGAAGAAATCGATTATGAAAAAATATATAATGCAAGATTTAAAGTATTAAAGCTTGCATATGCAAGAGCCAAAAAGAACGGATTGATGGAAAGTAAGGCATACCGTACTTATCTGGAAGAAGAAAAAGCATGGCTTGCGGATTATGCATTGTATATGGCAGTGAAAGATTCATTTGACGGAAAAAGCTGGGATCAGTGGGAGGAAGACATCAGGCTGCGTAAGCCGGAAGCAATTGCGGCATATCAGGAACAATTAAGTGCAGAGATTGATTTTTATGAATTTCTGCAGTATCTGTTCGCCGGACAGTGGGCCGGACTGAAAACATATGCCAATGAACAAGGCATTGAGATTATCGGGGATATCCCGATCTATGTAGCATTTGACAGTGCAGATACCTGGGCGAATCCGAAGCTGTTCCAGTTAGATGAAGAGAATCTGCCGGTTGCGGTAGCGGGATGTCCGCCGGATGCATTTTCGGCAACCGGGCAGCTGTGGGGGAATCCATTGTATGCATGGGATTACCATAAGAAGACAGGCTATGACTGGTGGGTGAAGCGGGTGGCCTGCTGCTTTAAATTATATGACATCATCCGTATCGATCATTTCCGTGGGTTTGATGAATATTATGCAATTCCGTATGGAGATGAGACGGCAGAGAATGGTGAATGGATGCCGGGACCGGGCATGGATCTGTTCCTTAAGATGAAGGAAACATTAGGTGACCTTCCGATCATTGCGGAAGATCTGGGATTCCTGACGGATACGGTGAGACAATTGTTAAAAGACAGTGGTTATCCGGGAATGAAAGTACTGGAATTCGCATTTGTGGCAGGAGAGGACAGTGATTATCTTCCACATAATTATGATAAAAACTGTGTAGTCTATACAGGAACCCACGATAACGATACCCTTCAGGGATGGTATCAGACACTTTCCGAAGAAGATAAAGAGATGACAAAGGAATATCTGAATAATCCATACACTCCGGATGAAGAAGTGCACTGGGATTTCATAAGTCTGGCGATGAGAAGTGTGGCAGATACGTGTATCATTCCGGTGCAGGATTATCTGGGACTTGGCAATAAGGCAAGAATTAATATGCCGTCTACACTCGGCGGTAACTGGATGTGGAGAATGAAAAAAGGCGCATTTACAGATGAACTGATCAAGAAGATCAGAAAAACGACAGAAGTCTGCGCAAGATAAACATAACAGGAAACAAAAAGAAAACACAATATTCAAACGAAGGATTCACTGAGAAGGGAATGGAAACGTTTTGGATATTGTGTTTTTCTTTTTGTTTTGTATATGCCAAAACCTCTGATTTTTCATAAAAGTATAATTTTTGACATAAAATGTATGATTTTTTGCATAACAGATATGATTTTTGGTAAAGAAAAAGTATAAAAAATTATAGAATGAGACTGTAATATGTTAAGATGGTATTAATAAAAGGTATGAGGTGTACTATGGGGTTGTTAAAACTGGTGATCGTAGATGATGAGCCGATCCTGCTGGAGGGTCTGGTAAAGACGTATGACTGGAACGGTATGGGATATGAGGTGGTTGGTTTTGCGCAGAGCGGAGAGCAGGCGTTAAAGGTAATACGCGAAAAAAAACCACACGTAGTGCTGACAGACATCAGGATGAAACAGATTTCCGGACTTATGGTAATGGAAGAAATCAAGAAAGAGAACCCGGAATGTCAGTTCGTGGTATTAAGTGCATACAGGGATTTTGAATATGCGAAGAAGGCATGTGATCTGGGGGCATTCGCATATCTTCTGAAGCCGATTGAAGATGAAAAATTACAGGCGACGATGACAGATGTCGGTAAAATCTGTGAAGATCAGATCAGAAATGAGGAAAAGTATGACCGCTGGGAGAGACTTCTGAAAAAGGACGGAGATGGATTTTTGCAGGTTGTCGTGCAAAAATATGTCCAGAACCGGCTGCCGGAAGAAAAAGTAGATGAAGTCTTCCATACGCTGCAGGATGTCATGAAGGAAGGAGACCGGTTTATTACAGTATATGCAGATCTTGATCTGGCCTATAAGATTACCAATGAACTGGAATATGAAGCCTCGAGATTTTCCATGGTCAGAATGATTGAAGAAAAGATCGCAGAGAGATTCACATACTGGAAATTCGAAAGTGAAGAAGGACATCGTACATTTATTATAAAGACGCAGGAGAACACAGCGGTACATGAGCTGAAAGAACTACTGGAAGAGGTAAAAAAAGAAGAGAACAGCCCGGTTATTGCAGCAATATCCAAACCATATAAAGGGATCCGCGGAATCAGAAGAAGTTTCGAAGAAGCGCAGAGATTGTTCGCTGTTACAAATGCATCCGGAGCGGGAATATTTACAATCCCGGAGACTGTTGAAGAAAAAGAGGAAAGCCCATATCCGGCGGAGGCAGAGATGATGGTGGTCAACAGCGTGCGGAAGAACGACGCCGTACAGTTAAAGCAGGCATTTGTACATTTTATTTACCAACTGCCACACAGAGAAGAACTGCAATGCCAGTATATGCACAAGATCATGGTAAAGACAGAATTCATGTTAAAAGACAGTTACGGGATGGACGAATCACTGAATCAGCAATTTGAAAATTATTATTCGAATATGAGAAACTTAAAGGCGGCAAAAGCAGTGGATGTCTGTTACAAGATTCTGGGAACTGCTATTGAAAAAAGACTGGAAAATGCAGAGAAGAAAGAGAATAAGGGATCAAAAGAATACATTGCAGCGGCTGTGGCATATATAGATGAACATCTGGATAATGAAGATCTTTCGATTGTATCAGTGGCGACACATGTATATCTGAATCCGGTATATTTTGGACGGGTATTCAAGAATACCTTTCATATGACATTCAAACAATATCTGCTGCAGCGTAGAATGGAGCTGGCAAAGAGACTGCTGGAAGACGGAAGAACCAGCATCGGTAATATCTGCGAGCAGGTCGGAATCAGTAATCCATCCTATTTTTCACATTTGTTTAAAGAATATACAGGACAGCTTCCGAGAGATTACAAAAGGGAATATGAGGTATGAAAAAAAGTAAAATGTCAGGAATCCAGAAAAAGTATCTGAAGTATATGTGTACGCTTCTGATACTGGCACTGGTTCTTTCGAGTATCTGTGTATGGACTTATGTCAGGCGGAATATGACAGATGTGATTGTGGATAAGTATGAATTCATGAATGAGAAGATGGGGATAGCCCTGGATAATCTGTACCGGAAGACGGATGCCGTGACAGCAGAGATTATCCTGGAAAATGATGTGCAGAAGAGTCTGAAGAATAAAGAACTGCAGGAAGTAGAGAAGAATGCACTGAGCAAATATTTTGCATATATAGATCTGAATCATGTCGCTGATTACTGCTACATTGATAATAAAAGAAATGTTTACGAAAAATCCTATTCCCAGATTGGTTATTCGGATTTTCAAAGCAGCGGTCTGCGTGAGAAAATGGGGGATGAATATGCGAAGACGCAGTGGATATGGACCCGGGATTACCTGTTTGGTACGGGGGACGAAGCTTTGTTTATCGGAAGATATGTGAACAGTATGGATTACGCACATGAACCTGGAATCGTGTATCTGAAGATGAATCAACAGTTTCTGGAAAGTGTTATGGATAAAGACAGGAAGATTGCAAAAGATGTTGCAGTGGGAATCATAAGTCCGGAAGGAAAGACTTGCATCCGGCAGGAACCGGAAGATCTCAGTATCGAAAAAAGGACAATGAAGAAGATTACGGAACTGACCAGAACGAAAAAATCCGGTGTGATCGTGCGGGGAAAAAAGATAGAAGGCGGGATTTTACAGGCATACCGGCAGGAAGAGACAGGGATGGTGATCTTTACACTGGTGCCGGATATGGTATTGAATCAGGGAATGACGCAGATATTGATCGTATTACTCACTATCTATGCGGTGATCGCAGTGCTGGCGTTTGTATTAAGTCTTTATGCATCACAGACATTTACCCGGCCGATCAGACAGATCAGTGATGCCATGACAAGTTTTGATGGAAATGATTTTACACATACCATTCAGATCCATACGGACACAGAACTGGATAAGATCGGGCATGCCTATAACGAGATGTTAAAGAATATCGAAGAGTTCCAAAACGAGGTCAAGAATCAGCAGAAAGAACTAAGAATCAGTGAGATGAATACGCTGATCAGCCAGATCAATCCGCATTTTCTCTATAATACGCTGGATACCATCTATATGCTGGCGCGGATCAACGGCGAAGAGAAGACGATGAAGATGATACAGGCACTGTCAAAGTATCTGCGTCTGTCACTGAGCAAAGGCCGTGAGATCGTGACAGTAGAAGATGAGCTGGAAAATGTAAAAAGCTATATGGAGATCCAGCAGATCCGCAATGAGAATCTGTTTCGTTATGAGATCGAATGTGCAGAAGAGCTGAAAACAAGGTGGATATTAAAGCTGATCTTACAGCCAATTGTGGAAAATGCAGTCAAATATGGATTTTGTGATATCTTCGAAGGCGGTCTGATAAGGATCAGTGTCACTGAACAGGCCGGACAGCTTACATTCAGTGTCTATAATAACGGAACTCCGATGGAAGAGCAGATGGCGGAGAAGTTAAACGGACTGTCGGAGATACCGGTGTCAAAAATGAAAGAATGTTTTGAAGACAAAAAACATGGTTACGGTGTGATAAATATTATTACACGACTGCGGTTAAAGTATGGGGAGGATGTGAGATTTTTCTATGAATCTGATACAAATGGAACCGTCTGTGTTATCCAGATCCCGGATGACGGGAAAGAAAACAGTGAACAGTAGACGGATTATGGCAGCAGTGATGGTGATCGTCATGCTGACAGCACTGACCGGCTGTGCGGGAAAAGAGAATACACAGACCAGAAAAAAGAATAAAGTAGTAGAGATCCCAATGATCCTTACCGTAGATTCCAGTACCGGTAATAAGAATGAAGAGGAAGTGGTGGAGCGGTTCAACAGGGCATACAAAGGGAAGTATCATATAGACGTGGACTGGGTGATGGAGACGGAGGAAGAATACCGGAAGAATCTGAAACGTATGAATGTGACAGATGAATTACCGGCAATTATCACTGATCTGCGGATGCTTCCGTCTTTCTATCAGATGATGATCAAGAAAGGCAGGATTGAGGACCTGACACCGTACATTAACGAAGATCAGGAATGGAAAGATATGATCGAACCGTCAGTAATGGAATCAGTCCGGGAAGAGGATGGAAAGATTTATCTGGGCCCGATCAGTACGGCGGCATTCGCCTGTTCAGGGGTTTTCTGGAACCGGGAGTTATTTGAACAGGCAGGAATCAGCAGATTCCCTGAGACATGGGAAGAATTCTGGAAATGCTGTGAGAAACTGAAAGCAGCAGGGATCACGCCGCTTGCCCTGCATACGGAAGGAACAGCGTGGGCTGCAATGCTGCTTGCAACAGCAGAAGTAGCAGGAAGTGAAGAGGGTGCGGCATTCATGAAGCAATTATACCCGGATACCTATCAGAATGAGCCGGGTCTGGAGATAGCCGGTACATTGAAAGAATTATTCCAATATACGACACAGGATGCATTGCATAATGATTTTGATGTAGCTTATGATAATTTCGTGGCAGGAAATGCAGCGATGATACCTAATGGTTACTGGATGATTGATCAGATTCCGGATGCAATGCAGAAAAAAGTATGTTTTTCTACATTTCCTGAAAATAAACTGATAGGATCACCGGAGACATTCGGCTGGGCAGTTGTATCAACTTACAGTGAAAAGGTGAAAAAAGGAGCAGTTGAGTTCCTCAAATTCAGAACGAAACTGAATAAAGAACAGAAAGAAGAGCTGCTGAACAGCAGGACAAGACAGGAAGGAACACTGTTGGACGATTATCTGAAGGCTTATACGGGAAATCCACAGATTGTACCGAATTATCAGGTGAAGTGGAATTCACTGCTGCAGGAGGATGTACTGGGAGAATGTCTGGCGGAACTGGTACAGGGAAAGATAACGGAGCAGGAATTCACGCAGGCAGAAGACGAAAGCATCCGGCAGTTTGAAGAAGAACAATAGATATGTTTTTTTGTATATCAGGTTGTTTTATTGATACAGGGTCTGAGCACATTTCTGTTAATATAATGACAACAAGAGAAACGAAGGTTTCAAAAAAGAAAGGCGAGGGAAATGAATTATGAAAATGCGTAAAGTTGTATCAGCAATGCTGGTAGCAGCCATGGCAACAGGAATGGTTGCAGGATGCGGAAGCTCTTCTGACGGCAAGTCAGACAAGAAAGACGCAAAAGGAAAAGTATACTACTTGAACTTCAAACCAGAACAGGATGAGCAGTGGCAGGATCTGGCAAAAGAGTATACAAAAGAAACAGGAGTAGATGTAACAGTACTTACAGCAGCATCCGGAGAATATGAAAAGACATTAAAATCTGAGATGGCTAAGAGCAATGCTCCGACACTGTTCCAGGTAAACGGACCGGTTGGACTTGCAAGCTGGAAAGATTACTGCTACGATCTGAAAGATTCTGATATTGCAAAACAGCTGACAAGTGATGATTTCGCACTGATGGACGGCGACAAGATGTCAGGAATCGCATACGTAGTAGAAAGCTACGGAATCATTTACAACAAAGAACTGTTAAAGAAAGCAGGATACTCTGCAGACGATATCACAAACTTTGACAGCTTCAAGAAAGTTGTAGAAGACATCACAGCTAACAAAGACAAACTTGGATTCTCAGCATTTACATCCGCTGGTATGGACGGATCATCTGACTGGAGATTCAAAACTCATCTGGCAAACCTTCCAATCTACTATGAATACAAAGATGAAGGAATCAATAACACAGATGCGATCAAAGGAACATACCTTGATAACTACCGTCAGATCTGGGATCTCTACATCAACAACGCTACCTGCAAACCAACAGAGCTTTCTACAAAGACAGCTGACGATGCAACAGCAGATTTCGTAACAGGTGATGCAGTATTCTACCAGAATGGTACATGGGAATACAACAACATCAAAGACGTCGGAGATGACAATCTTGGAATCCTTCCAATCTACATCGGTGTAGAAGGCGAAGAAGATCAGGGAATCTGTACAGGTACAGAGAACTACTGGTGTGTAAACTCCAAAGCATCTGAAGACGACATTCAGGCAACACTTGATTTCATGAACTGGTGTGTAACATCTGATGATGGTGTAAAGGCAATGTGCAAAGACATGGGATTCACAATTCCATTTAAGAAGAACCTGAAATCAGACAATGTACTTGTTAACGAAGCAAACAAATATACAGAAGACGGAAAGACTCCTGTATCTTGGAACTTCTCAACAATGCCATCAGAAGAGTGGAAGAACGGAGTAGGTTCTGCACTGACAAGTTACGCAGCAGATCCGACAGATGCAAACTGGGCAAAAGTTACAACAGCATTCGTTGACGGATGGGCAAAAGAAGCTGCAGCAGCAAAATAAAAATAAAAATGTAACAATCAAAATAGTTATATGAAGTGAGTAGTGGCGGGCGGTTGTAAGAAACACCCGCCGCTTTTACGAAGAAGTGCAGGGAAATGAAGCGGAGATTCTCTGCATGGAAGGAGGAATTTATTATGGAAAAATCCATCAAACGTTATATGCCGATTTTCGTGCTTCCAACGTTTTTTGCATTTGTTCTTGGCTTTATCGTTCCTTTTATTATGGGAATCTGGCTTTCATTTTGTAAATTTACAACCGTAACAGACGCGAAATTCGTAGGATTTTCAAATTACATAGAAGCACTGAAAGATACGGCATTCCGTCATTCATTCTGGTATACTGTACTGTTCGCGATTGCATCTCTTCTGATCATTAACATCATAGCATTTGCACTTGCAATGGCACTGACAAAAGAAATGCATGGAACAAATGTCTTCCGTACGATCTTCTTCATGCCGAACCTGATCGGTGGTATCGTACTTGGATATATCTGGCAGCTGATCTTTAACGGAGTTCTTTCCAGATATGGTACCGCACTTGCTCTGAATGAGTGGTATGGTTTCTGGGGACTGATCATTCTGGTCAGCTGGCAGCAGATCGGTTATATGATGATCATCTATATTGCTGGTCTTCAGTCTATTCCTGGTGATGTCATTGAAGCAGCAGAGATTGACGGGGCAAATAAGATCCAGACATTATTCAAGGTAACCATCCCGATGATGATGCCATCGATCACGATCTGTATGTTCCTGTCAATTACAAACGGATTCAAGTTATTCGATCAGAACCTGTCCCTGACAGCCGGTGAACCGTCTAAGATGTCTGAGATGATGGCGCTTAATATCTTCAATACGTTCTACGGACGTACCGGATGGGAAGGAGTCGGACAGGCGAAGGCAGTCATCTTCTTTGCAATCGTAGTTGTGATCGGTATGATCCAGTTACGTGCAACACGTTCTAAGGAGGTACAGCAGTAATGAAGAAAAAAACAAGTAAATTAAGCTGGTTTGGAACAGGTGCATTTGCGATCATCGGTATTGTATATATCATGCCGATCCTGATCGTGCTGATCAACTCATTTAAAAATAAAGTATTTATCAACAAAGAACCATTCAAACTCCCGACAAAGCAGACATGGGTAGGAATCGATAACTTCCTGTCCGCAATTGACAAATATGAACTGCTGAGTGCAGTCGGCTGGACTGTATTTATCACAGTTGGTTCCGTACTTGTGATCCTTGTATGTACTTCTATGTGTGCATGGTATATTACAAGAGTAAACAGTAAGTTTACAAAACTGTTATATTTACTCTGTGTATTTTCCATGGTTGTTCCGTTCCAGATGGTTATGTTCACCTTATCGCTGGTAGCTGACCGTACCGGTCTTCGTACACCTTGGGGAATCATCATCATTTACCTCGGATTTGGTGCAGGTCTTGCAGTATTCATGTTCTGCGGATTTGTAAAATCCATTCCACTGGAAATTGAAGAAGCAGCAATGATCGACGGATGTACACCACTTCGAACCTTTTTCTCCGTTGTACTTCCGATCATGAAGCCGACATACATTTCCGTAGGAATCCTGGAGACGATGTGGATCTGGAACGACTTCCTGCTTCCATATCTGGTACTGGATCTGAATAAGTATAAGACAATCTCAATCGCGATCCAGTATATGAAGGGAAGTTATGGACGTGTAGATATGGGTGCTGTTATGGCAGCGCTGATCCTTGCGGTAATTCCGGTAGTTATCTTCTATCTGGCTTGTCAGAAGCATATTATCAAAGGTGTTGCAGCCGGAGCTGTAAAAGGTTAATAAGAACAAAAAAGAGATTTGGCATTTGGATATGTCAGATCTCTTTTGGAATATGTAAAAGTATATAAGAAAAGTTGACAGCGGTGGAGAAGGAAGATATCACTTGACATTTTTCACTTATTTTTTAAAATATAGTGAGAGATGAAGAGGAGTAGTTTTTATTATGAATTCAAATTTTGAATATTACAAAATATTTTATTATGTAGCAAAATATGAAAATCTTACCAAGGCGGCAACGGTACTGAAGACCAGCCAGCCGGCAGTCACGCGTACCATACACAAACTGGAAAATGAACTTGGCTGTCGCTTATTTACGAGGAGTAAGACCGGAATGCAGCTAACTCCGGAAGGCCGGACATTTTATGGATATGTAGCGGCAGGATGTGCCCAGTTTTTCAAAGGAGAGAATGATCTGAGTAATCTGATCTCGCTGGAGAACGGAACAATCTATATCAGCGCTACGGAGACGGCACTTCACTGTTATCTTTTTCAGGCAATGGAAGAATTCAACAGCCTGTATCCGAATGTGAGGTTTAAGATTCTGAATAACAGTACGACAGAGTCGGTGAATGCAGTAAAAGAAGGAAAAGTAGACCTTGCATTTGTATCGGCGAACCTTCAGGTAGCAAAACCTCTTCGGATGAAGATTCTGAGAAAATATCATGATATCCTGATCAGTGGAAACAGATTTGGAGAATTAAAGGATGATGGGAAAGAGGTCTCACTTAAGGAACTGGTGTCCTATCCGTGGATCAGTCTGACTGCAGAGACGATTACCAGACGTTTTCTAAATGAATATTTTGAAAAGAACAGTCTGACATTTACACCGGATATGGAGCTTGCAACGACGGATATGATACTTCCGGCGGTAAGGCACAATCTGGGACTTGGTTTCATCCCGGCGGAATTTGCAGATTCGGAACTTAAGTCCGGACAGGTATTTGAAATCAAAGTGAAAGAAAAGCTGCCGGAACGTAATATCATACTGATCTACGACAAGGAATATCCGCAAAGTATCGCGGCAAAAGAATTTCAGAAATTCCTGAAAGAAAAAGAAATGTAAAAACCCGGAAGCTTACATAAATTCGGATGATCAATAATGATCAGATAAAAGATAAAGGTATCGAATTGGAGTAAAATATTGTAAGCTTCCGGGCTTTTATTATATTAAAACAAACTAATCAATAGAGGACTTTTTTATTTATGCCACTCCCAGTTACGGATCTCTTCAAGATCCTGTCCGTATTCGGCAATGTACTGTTTGTGCTCAACCAGCTTGTCGTTCATCTTCTGAATCAGGAATGATCCCTTGTTGCCAAGCTGTGGCAGGTGCATGATAGCATCTTTTACCAGGTTGAAACGGTCGATCTGGTTCTGTACACGCATATCGAATGGTGTAGTGATCGTTCCTTCTTCCTGATATCCATGAACGGAAATATTGTGGTTGTTACGTTCGTATGTAAGTTCATGGATCAGTGTCGGATATCCGTGGAATGCGAAGATGATCGGTTTATCTTTTGTAAAGATTGCATCATATTCTGCATCACTTAATCCGTGTGGATGTTTGTGATCTGATTCCATCTTGAACAGGTCAACAACGTTAACAACACGAATCTTGAGTTCAGGCATTTCATCACGAAGAATTGTAACAGCAGCCATTGTTTCAAGAGTTGGTGTGTCACCGCAGCAAGCCATAACAACATCTGGTTCTTCACCACAGTCGTTACTTGCCCAATCCCAGATACCGATACCCTGTGTACAGTGCTTAACAGCCTGTTCCATAGATAACCACTGACAGCTTGGGTGTTTTGAAGCTACGATAGCGTTGACATAGTTCTTGCTCTTGATACAGTGATCGAAGCAAGAGAGTAAGCAGTTAGCATCCGGTGGGAGATACATGCGGACAACATCTGCTTTCTTATTAGCGATGTGATCCAGGAATCCTGGGTCCTGATGTGTAAATCCGTTGTGATCCTGCTGCCATACATTTGATGTCAGGATGAAGTTAAGAGAAGCAATTGGCTGTCTCCATGAAAGCTGGTTACATACTTTTAACCATTTTGCATGCTGAGCTGCCATAGAGTCAACGATACGGATGAATGCTTCGTAACTTGCGAAGAATCCGTGACGTCCTGTTAACAGATAACCTTCCAGCCATCCTTCACACATATGCTCACTTAACATACCATCCATGATACGTCCGTTTCTTGCAAGACAATCGTCTGTGTCAAGAAGTCCGGCATTCCAGTCACGGTTCTGTGTCTCAAATACTTTGTATAAACGGTTAGACATACTTTCGTCTGGTCCGAAGATACGGAAGTTCTTGTTCTCTTCGTTTAATTCGAAGATATCACGGATATATCCGCCAAGTTCGATCATATCCTGAGCCTTTGTCTTACCTGGTTCAACTTCGATTCCATAAGAACGGAAATCAGGAAGTCTTAAGTCTTTTAATAATAATCCACCATTTGCATGTGGGTTAGCTCCGAGACGGGCATCTCCCTTAGGTGCAAGTTCTGCAAGTTCTGGGATCAGGCGTCCGTTTTCATCGAAGAGTTCTTCCGGATGATAGCTTTCCAGCCACTCTTTTAAGAGTTCCAGATGTTCTGGACTTTCCATTGTAAGTGGTACCTGATGTGCACGGAAAGATCCTTCAATCTGCTGTCCGTCTACAACCTTTGGTCCAGTCCATCCCTTTGGTGTACGCAGAACGATCATTGGCCATACCGGACGTTCTGGATCATTGTTTTCACGTGCATTTTTCTGGATTGCTTTGATCTCTTCGATAACAGTATCCATTGTTTCTGCCATCTTCTTGTGCATTGTCATCGGATCGTCGCCTTCTACGAAGTAAGGTTTCCATCCACATCCTTTGAAGAAGTTCTCAACTTCCTCGTGGGAAATACGAGAGAAGATAGTAGGGTTACTGATCTTATATCCATTTAAATGAAGAATTGGAAGTACAGCACCGTCTGTAACTGGATTCAGGAACTTGTTAGACTGCCATGAAGTAGCTAACGGTCCGGTCTCAGCTTCACCGTCACCAACAACAACAGTTGCAATCAGATCCGGGTTGTCGAATACAGCACCGAATGCATGAGCGATAGAGTATCCAAGCTCTCCACCTTCGTTGATAGATCCTGGTGTCTCTGGTGCACAGTGACTCGGAACTCCACATGGGAATGAGAACTGCTTGAACATCTTCTTCATACCTTCTTCATCCTGGCTGATGTTCGGATATACTTCGCTGTAAGAACCTTCCAGATATGTATTGGCAATTAAGAAGTTTCCGCCATGTCCAGGACCTGATAATAAGATCATATCCAGATCATAACGTTTGATTTCACGGTTGCAGTGTACATAGATAAAGTTCTGTCCTGGGACAGTTCCCCAGTGTCCAACGATTTTTTTCTTGATCTGATCCATTGTAAGTGGCTCTTTTAAGAGTGGATTGTCAAGAAGATATAACTGACCGGCTGACAGATAGTTAGCAGCACGCCAGTAAGCATTCATCTTTTCGAGCATTTCCTGAGATAACGGCTGCTTCTCAAGACATGTTTTTGTGTCTTCCATATTCTTACCTCTTTCATAAAAATTTTGTGTTAATTATTTAACCAAATGTAGGATATCATAATAAGAACAATACGTAAAATAGCAATTATGCATTAAGATTATAAGTTTTTGATATGGATGTACGGATAAAAATACAAAGGAAGAGAAGTATCTACATATAATAAAAGGATTTAGTTCGAAAAGGATTTAGAGCGAACGAAAAATAAAATACAATCTAATTCGACATGTTTGTCAAAAACAATACAAGTAAATGGAAAAATGAAAGTTGTATTGCTTTCTAAAGAAAATATGAAGAAAAAGCCAAAAAGTGCACAAAAAATTCATTTTTTGTTCACAATTATAGTGGCTAAGACTGTCAAAACGCACAAAAAGATAGAAAAACACATATAAAAGCAATGGAAAACAACTTGTAACAATACAACTTTGTGGGAAAAAATGGTTGTATTTTGTTGCGAAACCGGACAGGTTAAGTATATAATTGAATCATCAAATAAATAGAAAACGGAGGAGACATTATGAAGAGAGTTCTCAAAAAAGTAACAGCAGCTCTTCTGGCAGCAACAATGGTAGTTGGACTTGCTGCATGTGGAAGCGGCAATGGTGGCTCAGATGACAAGAGCAGCAAATCAGGAAAGGTTAAAATTGGAGTTTCCATCTGGTCTTCAACAGACGTACTTGGATCACAGTGTAAAAAGATGCTGGATGCAGCAGCAAAAGCACTGGATGTAGAAGTACAGTATGTTGACCAGGGGCATGTATCTGAGAAAGTTACAGCTTCTGTAGAGCAGTTAGCAGCAGCAGGATGCCAGGGAATCATCATCTGTAACTCATCTGATACAGAGATGACATCAGCAATCAAGACATGTAATGATAATAAAGTATATCTTGCGCAGTTCTTCCGTGTAATCAGCAAAGAAAACAGTGCAGATATCTACAAAGCAGCAAAAGATTCCGCTTACTACATCGGAGCAGTTCATGAAGATGAACCTGCAAACGGTGAAGAGCTTGTAAAGATCCTTCTTGATAAAGGCGATCGTAACATCGGTCTTATCGGCTGGGAGCAGGGAGATGCTACTTGGCTTGGAAGATGGGAAGGTTACAAAGCCGGAGTTGAAAAATGGAACAAAGAAAACCCAGACGACAAAGCAAAAATTTCTGAGCCACAGTACGCTGGTACAACTTCAGAAGGTGGATCAAAAGCCGCTGAAGCTTTAATGGCAGCAGATCCTAAGCTTGATGCATTGATCCCAGCTGGTGGTGGTGGAGATCCACTTCAGGGAGCAATCGCAGCAGTTGAACGAGCAGGAAAGACTCAGGACATCGATATCGTTTCTACAGACTTCCTTCCAGACCTTGGAGAAAGACTTCAGAACGGATCAATGGCCGGTGAATCCGGTGGACACTTCTGTGACCCATTGATCGCATTCATGATGGTTTACAATGCAGTCAAAGGTAACTACAAAGACTTCGCTGGTAAATTCGAAGATGTTCCATTCCCATACCTGTATGTATCATCAGCAGATGACTATGCAGCATATGAGAAATATTTCGTAGATCAGCTTCCATACACAGACGATGAATTAGTAGCTATGTCTAAAGAAAGTCTGAAAGAGCTGAAAGCAACTGCAGCAAGCGTATCTCTCGCTGATGCAGAAAGCCGTGCTGGTAAATAAACCGGACGCAAGATAACAGAAAATGATTTGGGGGGTGACGTCGCAAGAAAGGCGATGCCACCTTCCCTTTTAAAAAGATGATTAAGAAGAGGTAGATAATATGGGCACTACTAAAAAAATCTCAGGAAAGACAATGGGATATGTAATCCTGATCGGTCTTGTAATTGTTTCCTGGGCAATCTTTAAAATATTGACACCACATAACTTCGGCTCATTTTCCAATATGCTCAATTACTTTCAGGCCAGTCTGATTGCCACTGTAGGTGCGGTTGGTTTCTATTTCGTAATGGTAATGGGAATGTTCGATTTCTCTATTGGTGCAAACATCATGCTTTCCGCAATCGTTGGTTGCGTATTGGCAACAAAATTTAATTTAGGATATTTCGGACTGATTGTCGGAGGTATTCTTACAGGCACTATCGTTGGTTTATTAAACGGAATCTTCTATGTAAAATTAAGAATTCCATCTATGATTGTTACAACAGGTCTGGCGCTCATCTATGAGTCGTTAGCAAACTACATGGCAGGTGGTGTGGAACAGACACTTCCGGCACACTTAAGAGCATTCGGACGTATGCCTTGGGATATTATCCTTGCATTGGTAGCATGCGTTGTTGCTTACATATTCTTAAACTACACTAAAATCGGAACTTATACTTATGCAATTGGTAGTGATGAGTTCGTTGCCAAGAACATGGGTATTAATGTTAATAAATACAAGGTACTTGCATTCATCTTAAGTGGTGCATTCCTTGGAGTAATGGCAATTCTGACAATCAGTTATGGTTCTTCAATGGTAGCGGTTACCGGTATGGCATCTATGAGCCGAAACTTCGTACCGACTATGGGATGTTTCTTCGGTCTGGCATTTAAGAAATATGGTATGCCGCTGCAGGCTATTATCATCGGTGAATTCGTAATCAATATTATTTTCTTCGGTTTCATCGCACTTGGTGCTCCTACAGCGATCCAGGACGTTATTACAGGATTTGCACTGCTGATTATCGTTACTCTGACAACAAAGGTTACAAAAGGCGAGATTGTCAAGTAATAGAAGGAGGAAGACAGCAATGAGTGAAGTGAGATTACAGGTAAAACATGTTTCTAAAAACTTCGGTATCACGAAGGCGTTGAAAGATGTGTCATTTAATATCAATAAAGGTGAGGTTCACGCACTGATCGGTGAAAATGGATCCGGTAAATCAACAATGACAAATATGTTGACAGGAATCTATACACTGGAAAGTGGACAGTTCATTCTGGATGGAAAAGAAGTTCATCCGAAGAACCAGGTAGAAGCAAATGAAGAAGGTATTTCTATCATCGTACAGGAACTTGGAACTCTTTCCGGACTGACGGTAGCAGAGAATATCTTCCTTGGACATGAAGATCAGTTCGTTCATCTGGGGATTAAGAATACCGCAGCAATGAACAAAAAAGCAAATGAGCTTTTACAATCCTATGGATTTGATAAGATCAAAGCAGGAGATATGATTGATGATTATAATTTCGAAGACCGTAAACTGGTTGAGATCGTAAAAGCTACATATTTTAATCCTAAGATCGTCGTTGTCGATGAGACGACAACTGCTCTTTCGCAGGAAGGACGTGAAGAACTGTACAAACAGATGAATCGTGTTCGTGACAATGGAAATACGGTTATCTTTATTTCCCATGACCTTCCGGAAATTCTTGACAAATCCGATACAATCACAATCCTCCGGGATGGTGTATATATCGATACGGTTAAAAGTGCAGATGTGAACGAAGATGATCTGAAGAAGCTGATGGTTGGACGTGAGGTAACAGGTGATTACTATCGTTCAGACTATGGTGAAAAAGTATCAGATGAAGTTGTATTATCCGTAAAGAATGTTACAGTTCCAGGACTGATCGAAGATATCAGCTTTGATTTACACAAAGGAGAGATCCTTGGATTCGGTGGCCTGTCAGAATCAGGTATGCATGAGATCGGTAAAGCAATCTTCGGTGCATCTTATGACAGAGAAGGTGAAGTTGTTCTGGCTGACGGAACACACATCAACGATATTCCTACAGCAATTAAGCACAGCATTGCTTATACATCCAAAGACCGTGACAATGAGTCGGTTGTGCTGAATCAGAGTATCGGTGACAATATCTGCTTACCATCATTAGATGAACTTGCTAATAAAGCGCATATATTAAGCGATAAGAAACGTAGAGAGTTTGCCGATAAATATGCAAAACAGATGTCTGTAAAGATGAATGATGTAAACCAGTTCGTTTCAAATCTGTCCGGTGGTAACAAACAGAAAGTTGTTCTTGCAAGATGGATCGGAAAAGATTCTGATATCGTTGTTCTGGACAGTCCTACCCGAGGAATCGATATTAAGGTAAAACAGGACATCTATCAGTTGATGAACCAGATGAGAAAGAACGGTAAATCCATCATCATGATCTCAGAAGAGTTGATGGAGCTGATTGGTATGAGTGATCGTATCATTATTATGAAAGATGGAAAAATCAGTGGAGAACTTGAACGTAATCAGAACCTGGATGAAAATGGTCTGATTTCGATGATGGTATAAGGAGGCAACTATGGGAAGTCAAGTAAGTGCAAAAACAAACGATAAGGAGCAGCAGCTTAAGAAAGCGTCTAAGATGGCGATGGTTCGTGCGCTCCTGCCAATCGTAGGATTGGTTGTTATTTTCCTGCTGTTCAATGTCCTGACAGATTTCCGTATGATGGGAAATATGTCACTGGCATTCTCGCAGGTATATGTTACAATGATTGCAGCTATGGGCGTATTCTTCATTATGACGATGGGCGGCCTGGACTTTTCTCAGGGATCTATCCTTGGAATTGCTTCAATCGTTGTATGTATTCTTTCAAAACATGGAATTGCAATTGCAATTCTTGGTGGTATTGCATCAGGTGCGATCATCGGTGCGATCAACGGATTCTTCTATGTATACCGTAAGATCAAATCATTCATTGTTACAATTTGTACCATGTTCTTATTCCGTGGATTTATCAAATATATGACAACGAATGCACCTGTATCAGGTTCTGCAACATTGATCAATTATGACAGTACAGGATTCAAAGTGGCTTGTACAGTAGTTGTTCTGGTTATTGGATTTATCGCATTCCGTTATACAAAATTCGGAACATATTTAAAAGCAATCGGAGCCGGTGAAAAAGCAGCAATGTTCTCAGGAATCCGCACAGACAGAATGAAATTCCTCATGTATGTACTGGCAGGTGCACTGACAGGATTTGCAGCGTTTATCAACGTTATCAAGGTCGGATCTGTTACATCTTCCGGTGGTAACCAGTTAGAGACACAGATCCTGATCGCACTGGTATTAGGTGGTATGCCGATTTCCGGTGGAGCAAAAGTAAGATTTGAAAATATCGTTGTCGGATCTCTTCTTTACGTTGTACTGAACAGTGGACTGACAATGATGGGATTCTCAACACAGATGATGCAGCTGATCCAGGGAGTTGTATTCCTGATCTTCGTAGCAGTATTCGCAGACCGTGAATCACTCACAGTTATCAAATAATCAATTAAGAAAAACAATTTATTACGGGCAAAGGCATTCTCTGATGTTTTTGCCCGTAACTGGTATATGGAGAGGTTATGAAGAACACGAATCAGGAAGGCTTAAAATATCAAAAATTATATAACTGGGCACATACCTTGATCACGAGTGGAGTGATCAAGAATATGGATAAGTTTCCTTCAGAGACGAGTCTGCAGAAGAAATTTGGCTATTCCAGACAGACCGTAAGGACAGCACTGCAGCAGCTGGAAGAAGAAGGTCTGATCACCCGTGTGAGGGGAAGTGGAACGTATGTGTCTTATGAGGGACAGTTGATTGATGACAACCGTCCGCAGGTAGGGTTACTTTTGAGCTATTATTCCGAATATCTCTTTCCAGAGGTATATGACGGAATAGAATCATCCCTGAGCGAAAAAGGATATCGGATTGGTGTAGCGGTTACAAAGAATCGTCTGAATGATGAGGCAGCGTATCTGGAAGGAATGCTTAAGAACAATGTATCAGGACTGATCATAGAAGGGTCACGCTCTGCATTTCCGAACCCGAATATCCGTCTGTATGAAGAGATTAAGAAAAGAAATATCCCTACAATTTTTATTCATAACCATTATGAAAATATGGCATTTGACAGTGTGGAAATGTCCGATACACGGGCAGCGTATGAACTTACCAGGATATTGATCGAACATGGACATCGGAAAATCGGAGGAATCCTGAAATATGATGACATGCAGGGGATTGCACGTTATAAGGGATTTATACAGTGTATGTCCGATTATGGCATCAAATACGATGACGACTGTATCCGCTGGTATTCCACAAGAGAAATGGAAGATAAGTTCAGTAAAAAAGGACTTGCACATATTTACCGTCATACCAGGGATTGTACAGCACTTCTGATCTACAATGACGAAGTCGCATGGATGTATCTGGAGTTCCTGGAAGAAAGGGGAATACATGTTCCGGAAGATCTGTCTGTTGTATCCTTTGATGATGCGGAATTACAGGATACGACAGATATAAAATTGCTCTCTGCCATACATCCGAAAAATAAGCTGGGGCGGATTACGGGAAATCATCTGTTGCGTATGATGGATGATGAGAACTGGCAGACAAAGAATTATGCATATCGCTTTCCAGCAAAATTAAATGACGGAAATTCGGTGAGAAAGTTATAAAAAAATAAATGAGTGGATTGACAGAATATGTGAATGGTGATATTATATTAATATAGTATGTTACTTGTTAGTGAACGAGGCATTAACTATGTATAAATTAGTAGTATTTATGCAGAGTTAGTGTCTCTTTTTTGTATTTATAATGATGTGAAAATCATCATCACGTATAGCATCTTCAAAAGAGCCTACACTATGCATAGATACCTGTACAAAGAAAAGGAGAAAAACTATGAAAGACAAAATCTTTGGCGTATTGCAAAGAGTAGGGCGAAGCTTCATGCTCCCGATCGCAATCCTTCCGGTAGCAGGATTGCTCCTTGGCCTTGGTAGTTCTTTTACCAATGCCACAACGATCGCAACTTATGGACTGCAGGGAATCTTAGGAGAAGGAACACTTCTTCATTCGCTGCTGATCATCATGAACAAAGTCGGAAGTGCAATTTTTGACAACCTTCCGCTTATCTTTGCCGTTGGTGTAGCCATCGGTATGGCAAAGAAGGAGAAAGAAGTTGCAGCGTTATCTGCACTGATCGCATACTTTGTTATGCACATTTCTATTAACAGTATGCTTGAAATCAGTGGTAAGATCGCGGCAGACGGAACCATTTCCAAGAATGTGCTAGAAGGAACGATTGCTTCGGTATGTGGAATTAATACACTGCAGATGGGTGTGTTTGGCGGTATCATTGTAGGTCTTGGTGTTGCGGCACTTCACAACCGTTTCCACAAGATCGTACTGCCGAATGCGTTATCATTCTTCGGCGGTTCCAGATTCGTACCGATCATTTCAACGATTACTTATATGTTCGTCGGAATCGCAATGTATTTCGTATGGCCAATCGTGCAGAACGGTATCTATGCACTGGGTGGTCTGGTAACAGGAACGGGTTACTTTGGAACACTGATCTTCGGTATTGTAAAACGTGCACTGATCCCATTCGGTCTGCACCATGTATTCTATCTTCCATTCTGGCAGACAGCTGTCGGCGGAACGATGGAAGTCGGCGGAAAGCTGATCCAGGGAGGTCAGAATATCTTCTTCGCACAGCTTGCTGATTCTGCACATATTACGCATTTCAGCGCAGATGCAACGAGATATTTCTCAGGTGAGTTCATCTTCATGATCTTCGGACTTCCGGGAGCGGCACTTGCAATGTACCGTACAGCAAAACCAGAGAAGAAAAAAGCAGCAGGCGGACTTCTTCTTTCCGCAGCACTGACATGTATGTTAACAGGTATCACAGAGCCTCTGGAGTTCTCTTTCCTGTTCGTAGCACCGGTTCTTTTTGCAGTGCAGGTGGTGCTGGCAGGTAGTGCATACATGATCGCACATATCCTGAATATTGCGGTAGGACTTACATTCTCCGGTGGATTCTTAGATCTTCTGTTATTCGGTATCCTTCAGGGAAATGCGAAGACAAGCTGGATCAGAATCATTCCGGTAGGAATTATCTATTTCTTCCTGTATTACTTTATCTTCTCATTCCTGATCAAGAAGTTAGATCTCAAGACACCGGGACGTGAAGATAATGACGAAGAGACAAAGCTTTATACAAAAGCAGATGTAAATGCGAGAAAAGCAGGCAATACGGAAGCTGGTGCAACAGCTGGTTCGGAAGATTCACTGAGTGCGGAGATCACAAGAGGACTTGGAGGATCTGCGAACATTGAAGATGTAGACTGCTGTGCGACAAGACTTCGTTGTACGGTAAGCAATCCGGATCTGGTAAATGATGGAATCTTAAAGGCAACCGGAGCATCGGGCGTGGTACACCGTGGACAGGGCGTACAGGTCATTTACGGGCCGAGTGTGACAGTTATTAAGGCGAACCTGGAAGATTATCTGGAACATGCGCCAAAAGAGCTGTATGAGCCACAGAAGGATACAGAAAGTACTGGTCAGAATGCATCAGAAGATGCTACAATAGAAGACAAGGCAGGAGAAAAGAAAGTAGTAGATACAATCGTGATCTCAAGTCCAATCACAGGACTTGCGGCAGATCTTTCCACAACGCCGGATGAAGCATTTGCCGGACGTATGATGGGAGACGGTGCTGTTGTGACACCGGAAGATGCGATCGTAAGAGCACCGGAAGACGGAGAAGTATGCTTCGTATTCGATACCAAGCATGCGATCGGATTCATGACAGAATCCGGAGTAAGCCTTCTGATCCATGTTGGCATTGATACAGTAAAACTGGACGGAAAAGGATTCGAGTGCTTCGTTGAGAACGGACAGGCAGTGAAGAAGGGTGATCCGATGCTGAAGTTGGATCTGGATTATCTGAGAGAGAATGCACCGTCTGTAGCATCACCGGTTCTCTGCACAGAGCTGGAAGACAACCAGAAGATCCGTCTTCTGAATGAAGGTGAGATCAAGGCAGGAGATGAGCTTTTCGCGATTGATATCTATGAAGCGTAAAAGAATCTAATGTGGAAATGCGAGTGGGGATATGATGTACAGGATAGAAAAAGTTTTAAATCATAATACTGTAATGGCCATCCATCAGGATGATCACAAAGAAGTCCTGATCATGGGAAAGGGAGTCGGATTCGGCAGGAAAGTTGCAGAAAGAATCGAAGTAAGACCAGAAGACCGTTTATATTCTCTCCAAAAATATAAAGAACGGGGCGGGGCAAAAGAAATCGTAAAGTCCATCGCACCGGAATTCTTAGAAGTAACGAATGCCGTGCTCGACGAGGCGGAAAAGATATTCGGGAAGATTGACCGTATGGTATTGTTCCCGCTTGCAGACCATATTGCATTTGCAGTAAAACGTATTCAGAATCATGAGCAGATCAGTAATCCGCTCACAGAGGATATCCGTGTATTATTTCACATGGAATTTAAAGCGGCAGAAAGTATCCGCCCGCTTCTTCAAAAGCAGTTTGGCATTGATATAGAAGATGATGAGGTTGGATATGTGGCTCTTCACATTCATTCGGCGATAGAGGATGAGAAAGTATCGCAGGCGATGCAGATGGCAAGATCCGTCAGAGAGTGTATCAGCATGGTAGAAGAAGCAATCGGAAAGCCGATCGATATCGCATCGTTATCCTATAACCGTCTGATGAACCATATCCGTTATATGGTAGCAAGAGCCTTAAGCGGTGAGAAGCTGAAGGTGAATATGAATGATTACATGGAAGTGAAATTTCCAGAATCGTTTGGAATGGCACAGGCAGTCTGTGATCAGGTAGGTGAGAGCCTTGGTGTGAAATTAGAAGAAGTCGAGACAGGATATTTGGCGATGCATATTGAAAGAGTCGCTAATGACGAGCGCGAAATAGAAGAATAGAGCACTTCTGAAAATGGCAGAAAATACGCAAAAATAAGTTTTTTTGAAAAAAATAAAAAAAATTCAAAAAAACACTTGCAAAAGGTATTGTGTTATGATAATATAAATCTCGGTCACGCAAGAGAAATAAAAAACACAAAACAGTGACTGAGATATGGCTCCATGGTCAAGCGGTTAAGACATCGCCCTTTCACGGCGGTAACACGGGTTCGATTCCCGTTGGAGTCACTGCCTAAGCAATTAGGTAAATGCCGATGTGGCTCAATTGGCAGAGCAGCTGATTTGTAATCAGCAGGTTATCGGTTCGAGTCCGATCATCGGCTTAGTCCTTACGGGACTTAAAGATTTTGGACCTTTAGCTCAGTTGGTTAGAGCAATCGGCTCATAACCGATCGGTCCTGGGTTCGAGTCCCCGAAGGTCCATGAATGGCCCAGTGGCTCAGTTGGTTAGAGCGCCGCCCTGTCACGGCGGAGGTCGAGAGTTCGAGTCTCTTCTGGGTCGCTTGCTTGTCACTTTTAGTGAGCAGGCGATAAACAATTACATATGGGATCATAGCTCAGCTGGGAGAGCATCTGCCTTACAAGCAGAGGGTCATAGGTTCGAGCCCTATTGGTCCCATTTCGTGATAGTAAGTTATCACGATTCATCTTGTATGCCGCAGTGGCGGAACTGGCAGACGCACAGGACTTAAAATCCTGCGGGACTAACCTCCCGTACCGGTTCGATTCCGGTCTGCGGCATTAAGTAAAAATGGGAGAAACGTTGAAATTACAGCGTTTCTCTTATTTTTGTTTCAAAAAGCTTGAACACATTTGATCACTTTATGATAAAATACCAAGATTCCGATTTTCTATTAAATTTTCTCGAAAAATATTGACCTTCAAGTTACTTGATCGTTTACATTATAAGCAAGAAAAAGAAGTTTCTCGCAATGAAAGCGAGGCAAGTGTAAAGATTAAGTAGAAGAAAGGCTGGCGTAAGAGTATGAAAGAGAAAAGTAAGATTTCCGTTATTTCAAAAGCAGTAGAAGAGCCTGTGGAGTTGGAATTTTGGGGAAAACGAAACAGGAAAAATAAAATTATTGGAATTGTATTCCATTTAAAAAATAGTATGAAATGCGGAAATATAGAAGGCAGTTATGAATAGCTGCCTTCTTACTATGTAAAGAAGCACTGGTTTTGATTGCCATGCATTTGAAAGAAGCTGCCACTGGCAGCTTCTCTTGCGTTTTTACAGAAAATCCTGACAAGATACCAGAAGATCAATCTTCTTCCACTGTGTCTCTTCATCAATACAGTTGCCCTCTTCAACGGAAGCAAAGCCACATTGCGGAGAAAGTGCGATCTGCTCTCCGACTACAGAGCGGGCTTCGGCATAACGTTTTTTAAGAAAATCATGATCTTCCAGAATCGGGTTCTTGGTAGAGATTAATCCTGCGACAAAGATAGCATCCTTATCTTTCAGGACAGACCATGGAGCAAAGGAACCGGAACGGGCATCGTCGTATTCCACGAAGAATGCGTCATACGGAATTTCAGCGATTACCGGGGCAACGGAATCGTAAAATCCATGGAACAGAGGATTTCCCTTGAAGTTTCCTTTACAGAAATGTGTTGCAATAAAGAAATCTTCCGGTTTGTGTTCCAGAGCTTTTGTTGATACAAGCTGGAACCAGTTCAGAATCTGTCCTTTTGTATATCCAAGAGCAGTTATCTTTTTCTGGAAGTTCTCATCGATGAGATAAGTCCATGATGTATCATCAATCTGAAGATAACGGCAGCCATGGTCGTAGAAATCTAAAATTGCATCCTGATAGGCTTTTGCAATATCATCGATCAGTGCATGGATGTCTGTTCCGTAATAAGGTGTCTCTTTATTACCAAGCTGAAGGAAGTGATCAATCAGGATCATATTCGGACCGGAAATACATTTTTTAGCCGTAATACCGTCATATTTTTGTGTCAGAGAATGAAGATAGTCCCACGCACAAAGCTCCGGATGTGCCTTGTTCTTATCATAGAAGAACTTACCAGTAACGGTTCCAAGCTCAATTTCATTACTGGTTCCATTGATTTCTTTTGTGAAATGAATGGTATCGAATCCATCAAATTCTTTGAGCCAGTCCAAATGCCACCACCTGCGGCGGAATTCTCCGTCTGTTACATATTTCAAACCGTGTGCTACTTCCTTTTCTACCAGTGATGCGATTGCAAGATCTTCGGCTTGTGTTAATTCTTCTTTTGTAATCTTACCGTCTTTATAAGCTTTACGTGCTTCTTTAATTTCTGCAGGTCGTAAAAAAGAACCTACGATGTCATAAGTTAATGTGTCTTTTATCATATGAAAACCTCCGATTTTTTGATTATTTGTCTTTGCTTAGTTGATGATTTTATTATGCCAGATGTAATAGTTTTTTGCATAATACTTAAAATTGTAGGTTTGGTATAGCTTTAAACTATAGCATATGAAAAAGAAGATCAAAATTGCTGTTTGTGGATATTTAAAAATTTTTTATTATCTTAAAAAGTGTATAATATAAATATGACATGTGTTACATTAGAGTTGAAATCACAGGAGAAAAAGGAAATCGAATATGAACAGCAGAAAAAAAGTCTTATGGAAGATATTCATTTCAACATTATATTTAAGTGCATTTACATTCGGCGGTGGCTACGTGATCGTGAGTTTGATGAAGAAGAAATTCGTAGATGAACTTCACTGGATCGAAGAGAAAGAAATGCTGGATCTGGTTGCAATCGCACAGTCTTCACCCGGGGCGATTGCGATAAATGGAGCGATTGTCGTAGGATATAAGCTTGCGGGGATTACCGGTGTACTGATATCGATCATTGGAACAATTATTCCGCCATTTGTTATTATATCGTTGCTTTCTGTCTGCTATAATACATTTCGCAGTAATGAGCTGGTAAGTCAGATGCTGGAAGGCATGCAGGCGGGAGTCGGAGCGGTGATTGCATCGGTGACGTATGAGATGGGAACAGGCGTAGTGAAGGAAAAAGACGGAATCTCGCTGCTGATCATGGCAGGTGCATTTGTGGCATCCTGTGTATTTGAGGTAAATGTTGTGTATATTGTGATTATATGTGGATTGCTGGGTGTCTTACGCACATGTATGAGCAGGAAAGGAGCAGGCAAATGATATATCTGCAGCTTTTCTTAAGTTTTTTACAGGTTGGGATGTTCAGCTTTGGTGGTGGCTATGCGGCGATGCCCCTGATACAGGGACAGGTTGTGACGGGACATCATTGGCTTAGTATGTCAGAATTTACGGATCTTATTACAATCTCTCAGATGACACCGGGACCGATCGCAGTGAATTCAGCAACCTTTGTCGGAATCAAGATTGCAGGGATACCGGGTGCTCTGGCGGCAACATTTGGATGCATTCTGCCCTCGTGTATTATCGTAACTGTCATTGCAAAACTCTATTTAAAATATCGCAGCATGGAGGTACTGCAAGGTGTGCTGGGGTCTTTAAGACCTGCAGTTGTGGCGATGATCGCGGCGGCAGGAATCTCAATCCTGATCACGGCATTCTGGGGAAGCAGGGATCTGATCGCAGTTACAGGGACGAAGTGGAGTCTGGTACTGATTTTTGCAGTCTGCATGATATTACTTCGAAAAGTGAAAATGAATCCAATATGGGTGATGATTCTGGCCGGAGTGATGAAAGTGGGAATATCACTCATTTAAAGGTTGATGAAAGGGAAAAATACGCCGGAAAAAACAAAAAATGTGGAAAAAGCAAGAGAGGAACAAAAAATGGGGGAAAAAACGATTGAAAAAAATGCGATCACGGAAGGTGTTATCTGGAAACAGTTGTTGATATTCTTTTTTCCAATCATGCTGGGAACATTGATCCAGCAATTATATACAACGGTAGATACGATCATAGTGGGACGTTTTGTGGGAAAAGCGGCACTTGCCAGTGTCGGCGGACCGGCAGCAGTATTATCGACGATCGTGGTTACATTCTTTAATGGTCTGGCGAATGGAGCCGCGGTTATCATCGCACAATATTATGGTGCAAAGGACAGAAAGAGTCTGCATGTGGGACTACATACGGCATATTTGTTCTCTATTGTGATTAGTCTGATCGTATCGCTGGTTGGTACAGTGCTGACACCGTGGCTGCTTACAATTATGAATACACCGCAGGATATGATGGCAGATTCCACAATCTATCTCAGAATTTATTTTATGGGAATTCTGTTCACACTGGTCTACAATATGGGAGCAGCAATCATGAGAGCGGTCGGTGATTCCAGAAGACCACTTTTGTATCTGCTGGTCTGTTGTGTGATGAACATCATCCTGGATATCGTTATGGTGGTAGGAATGAAGATGGGAATTGCCGGAGCTGCACTTGCAACTGTGATTTCGCAGTGTGTCAGTGCAATTCTGGTTACATGGTCGCTGACCAGGGCATATGATGCTATGAAATTAAAGTTCCGGGAGCTTCGGATGGATGCCAGAGTATTGAAAAAAGAATTGAAGATCGGTGTTCCGGGAGCGCTTCAGGCATGTGCATACGGTGTGACGAATGTGGTGATCCAGGCATCGGTCAACAGCTTTGGTACGGATACCGCTGCTGGATGGGCAGCTTATGGAAAGCTTGACTTGATCTTCTGGACGATATCGAGTGCGCTTGGAGCAGCAGTGACGACATTTGCCGGACAGAATTACGGAGCAGGAAAGATGGACAGGGTATATAAGAGCATCCGGGTGAATGTGGTGATCTCTTATATATTTACGGGAGCGATTATTGTAATACTTTTTGTATTCTGCGAGCCATTATATCATATGTTCACGACAGATCCGAAAGTTATTGAGATCGGAGTATATATGTTGCGTTTCCTGATACCGAGTTATCTGTTAAGTGTACTACTTGAAAATCTGTCGGGAGGCCTGCGCGGACTGGGAGATGTATTCTGGCCGACGATATTTACGTTTGGAGGATTGTTCTTTGTAAGACTTCCGTGGATCATGATTCTTACGAAGATCCATCATGAGGTGGAAGTTCTGCTGATCAGCTATCCGCTTGCATGGGGAGGGACACTGTTGTGTCTGATCCCGTATTATTTCTGGCGAAAGAAAAAGAGAATGAAACTGGCAGGAAGATAGAGACAAAAAAGAGCTTGTGAAAAAACAGATAAATGTTTTATCACAGGCTCTTTTTATCGCCATGCGTTCGTAAGGAGCTGCCAGTGGCAGGTCCTGTAGATTGCCATATGTCTGGAAAAAGCTGCCGGTATATTAGTAATTTCCAAGTTTATTCAGATATTTATCAATGATATTCAGCCTTTTTTCAATCCCTTTTGCTCTGTGGCTGATGATTTCAAGCAGAGCCTCTGTTACAAACTGTGGTCCGATCATAGAATTGAAAAATGTATTACTGTCTACAGGTACTGTAAGAAGTATGTCGGCATATTTCGCAAGAAGAGAACTTGGTTTGTCCGTAATGACTATAATAGAGGCACCGGCGTCATGTGCCATCTCTGCAGTTACTTCATCCTGCGAAGAATAACGAGGAAAACTGAACAGTACCAGACAATCTGTATGTGAGATGTTACACATATGGTCGATCGGACTCATAGAAGTGGTGGTTGTCATAGTCACATGCGGAACCATCTGCTTCAGATACAGGAGAAAGAAATCCGCAAGACAGATATTGCCTCTTGTTGCTGCAATATATTTGTGCTTGCTGGAGACAATGAGATCAGCAGCCTGCTCAAATGTCTCGATAGAATTCTGAATAAAGATTTCTTCCAGGTTATGTGCGGCATTCTTAAAATGCCGGTTGATATAATCAGAAGAGGTGTCTAATTTGGCCTGCTTTGCGATACGCTGGGATGGGACTGTAATACTGCTGGAAATGCTGAGTACCTTATCCTGATAATCTTTACGCAATGCTTTCTGAAAATCCATAAAGCCGTCAAATCCGATCGTACGGCTGAAACGGATCACGGAAGATTCACTTACTCCAAGTTTTAATGCGATCTCCGTTGATGTCATAAAACAGGCTTCCGAAGCATTATCCAGAACATATTCTGCAATGATCTTTTGTGTCTTGGTAAGATGTGCAGAATGAAGCAATTCCTTCATATCTTTCATAATATAGTTCCTCCGAAAGTAATATTGATAATTAGATTTAAACATGAATCTGCAAAAGTTGCAAGACAGAGAACGAGGAAAAGGGAAAAATCACTCGGAAATGCGAAAAAAGAGGCAAAAACTTATAGATAATGATAATTTTTTGTCGTTATTTATATATCATGTAAATGAAGCATGCTCCAATCTTTTTGAGTCTAAATCGTCAAAAACATAAAAAATATTGTGCATAATGCATAAAAAGATATGTGAAAATAATAACATATATGTAAAATATGCAAAAATAATTATATACAAAAAAACAAAGGTATGCTATTATCAAGGCATCGAACGACGAAAGAGAGGGAAAGAAATGTTACAAACAATTGAAAACGTGAATGCGGCCGTTAACAATTTCGTCTGGGGGGTTCCGGCAATGGTCTGTATCATCGGTGTAGGGCTTGTACTTTCAGCTCGTACAGGATTTATACAGTTCCGAAAATTTGGGTATGCCATTAAGAATTCTATCGGACGTATCTTCACAAAGTCAGAAGCGAAAGAAGGTAGTATCACTCCATTCCAGGCAGTGTGTACGGCGCTTGCGGCAACGGTAGGAACGGGAAATATTGCCGGAGTTGCCGGTGCGATTGCAATCGGAGGAGCAGGGGCAGTGTTCTGGATGTGGGTGTCCGCATTGCTTGGAATGTGTACGAAGTTCTCAGAAGTTACACTTGCGGTTCATTACAGAGAGAAGAATGCAGAGGGAGATTATGTAGGGGGCCCGATGTATTATATCAAGAACGGTCTTGGCAAGAAATGGTACTGGATGGCTTCGGTCTATGCGATCCTTGGAAGTTTGACAGTACTCGGAACAGGAAATGCAACACAGGTAAATACCATTACGACATCCATCGATTCAGCACTTATAAGCTACAATGTGATTGATGACGCACAGATAAGTATGGTGAATCTGGTGATCGGAATTGTGATTGCAGCACTGGTAGCGGTTGTTTTACTTGGCGGAGTAAAACGTATCGGTACCGTAACAGAGAAGCTGGTTCCATTCATGGCAGTATTCTATATCATCCTTGCAATCGGAGTAGTTGTACTGAATGCAGACAAAGTTCCACATGTATTTGAGATGATCTTTGTAGGAGCATTTAACCCGTCCGCATTTACCGGCGGTGTGGTTGGAAGCATGTTTATGACTATGAGACGTGGTGTTTCCAGAGGTATCTTCTCGAATGAAGCCGGAATCGGTACCGGATCGATCGCACATGCATGTGCAGATACAGATGAGCCTGTAAAACAGGGTATGTTCGGAATCTTTGAAGTATTTGCTGACACGATCGTGATCTGTACACTGACAGCACTGGTTATCCTTTGTGGCGGCGAAGGAATCCAGTATGGTGTGGCAGCAGGTGCGGAGCTTACCATCTCCGGATTCGTGACAACATATGGTAACTGGGTGACGATCTTTACAGCAATTGCAATGTGCTGTTTTGCATTCTCAACGATTCTTGGCTGGGGACTTTACGGAGCAAGATGTATTGAGTTCGTATTTACAACAAAGATCGTCAAACCATTTATGATCGTATATGCACTGGTTGCAATCCTTGGTGCAACAGTGGATCTTGGTATCATCTGGGGAATCGCAGATACCTGCAATGGTCTGATGTCTATCCCGAACCTGATCGCCTTATTCCTGATGTCAGGAACGGTGGCAAAACTGGCAAAAGACTACTTTGCAAAAGTAGAGAAAAAGAATTAGAAAGACAAAAAAATAACTTACTGGTGAAAAAAATAACTTTTATTGCATTGATAATTGTGTTGTGTTAGTATGAGTTCAGGAAGAGATGAAGAATATTCTTCAACAAAATAAAGCTAAGAAAAATAATCTTCATTCAGAAAAGTAAACGGATTAAAATTTTAGGAGGTTTTTCAAAATGAAAGTAGGATGTGTAAAAGAGATTAAAAACAACGAGTTCCGTGTAGGTATGACACCTGATAACGTTAAGAGTTATGTAAATGCAGGACACGATGTTTATATCGAAAAAGGTGCTGGCGAAGGTTCAGGATTCTTAGATGCCGAATATGAGGCAGCTGGGGCTAAGATGATTGATACAGCAAAAGAAGTGTGGGATACAGTTGAGATGATGATCAAAGTAAAAGAGCCGCTTCCGGAAGAATATCCATTATTCCACGAAGGATTGATCCTTTATACATATCTCCACCTTGCAGCTGATAAGCCGCAGACAGACGCGCTCCTTGGAGCAAAGGTAAAAGGTGTTGCTTATGAGACACTGATCGAAAGAAACGGAAGCATTCCTCTGCTTGCTCCAATGAGTCAGATCGCAGGACGTCTGAGTATTCAGGAAGGTGCAAAATACCTTGAAAAGAGATTCGGTGGAGAAGGCGTTCTCTTAGCAGGAGTTCCTGGAACACCAAAGGCTAACATCGTAATCCTCGGCGGCGGATCTGTAGGAACAAACGCTTGCAAGATCGCAGTTGGAATGGGAGCTAACGTAACAATCATGGATATCAACCTTCAGAGACTTGCTTATCTGGATGATATCTTCGGAGCACGTATTCAGACACTTGTTTCTAACGATTCAAATATTGAAAAAGCTGTAAAAGAAGCAGACCTCGTAATCGGATGCGTTCTGATTCCAGGAAAATCAGCTCCTAAGATCTTCAAGAAAAAATATCTGAAAGAGATGAAACCAGGCGCTGTATTTGTAGACGTTGCCGTTGACCAGGGCGGATGTGGTGAGACAACAAAGGTTACATACCATGATGATCCAATCTTTATTGAAGACGGTGTTGTTCATTACTGTGTAGGCAATATGCCGGGAGCAGTTCCAAGAACATCTACAATCGCACTTACAAATGCAACATTATCCTATGGACTGCAGATTGCAGGAAAGGGACTGGAGCAGGCTTGCAAAGATAACGAAGTTATCTACTCTGCAATCAATACATATGATGGAAAATTAACATGTAAGAACGTAGCAGACAGCTTTGACTGTTATGAATACACAGATATCAAATCTATTTGTTAATCAAATCGTTATTATACACTATAATAAGAAGAAACTAAAACTGAATCGTCATGCGTTCGAAAGAAGCTGATTAATTCCTATGAGTGGAAAAATGCCGGTATCTTGGGGGTACCGGCATTCTGTGAATATATCTGTCCGGTCGGAACACTGGAGGGAGGAATCCCGCTCCTTTCCACACATCCGGAACTGCGCCGTGTGATCGGGACATTATTTTCCGTGAAAATGGTAATCCTGGTGATCACACTGGTGGGATGTTTGAGTATCTGCAGGTTTTTCTGCAAAGTGATGTGTCCGCTGGGAGCAATTTATGGACTTTTGAATAAAGTCAGCCTTTTTCATATGGATGTGAATATGGGAAAATGTATACATTGTGGTAAATGTACGCATGTCTGCCCGATGGATGTGGATCCGGTAAAGACACCGGATTCTGCGGAATGTATCCGTTGTGGAAAATGTGTGAGTGCGTGTCCGAAAAAGGCGTTGAAACTTGGAATGAGATAAAAACATTCGTCGAATTGTACAAAATAGATGAAAAAATCAAAAAACACTTGAAAAAAATACACATAATCCTATAATGGAGGTAGGTTAAGGGAATATTAAGAAATAAAAGACATTGGAGGTGTTGTCATGATTAGTTTTATTATTTGCTTAGCGTTACTTATAGGAGGGTATTTTGTCTATGGTAAAGTGGTTGAGAACACTTTTGCACCGGATGACAGAGAGACACCGGCGGTTCGGATCAATGACGGTGTCGATTATGTGGTAATGCCACAGTGGAAATTGTTCCTGGTACAGCTGCTGAATATTGCTGGTCTGGGACCAATCTTCGGAGCTATGCAGGGAGCATTGTGGGGACCGGTTGTATTCCTGTGGATTACATTCGGTACGATTTTTGCAGGTGGTGTACATGACTATTTTTCAGGTATGCTTTCTGAAAGAAATGACGGAGCATCTATTTCCGAAGTGTGCGGAATTTATCTTGGAAATGTAATGAAGAATGTGATGCGTGTATTCAGCGCTGTACTTCTGGTCATGGTTGGTACGGTATTTGCAGTAGGACCGGCGGGGCTGATCGTTACATTGCTTGGCAATAAAGGCGTGACGGGAGCCTTGGCTAACCCGGAAGTATGGCTTTGGATCATCCTTGCATATTACTTTGTTGCAACATTTATTTCAATCGATAAGATCATCGGACGTATCTATCCATTGTTCGGTATCTGTCTGATCGTTATGGCAGTCGGTGTTATCTTTGGTATCTTTATGAATCCGAATTATACGATTCCTGAGATCTGGACGCATTTTACCAACATGCATCCGGCGGGAAAGCCGATCTGGAGCTTCATGTTCATTACCGTAGCATGTGGAGCTATTTCCGGATTCCATTCTACACAGTCACCACTGATGGCACGTTGTATGAAATCTGAGAAACAGGGACATTTCGTATTCTATGGTGCGATGGTTGCAGAAGGTGTGATCGCACTGATCTGGGCAGCAGCAGGATGTTCTATTTATAAAATCACAGGTGGTCTGAGTACAGGCCTGAATGATATTCTTGCAAATGGTCAGTCAGCAGCAATCTATGATGTATGTATTAAGACTATGGGCGGTGTCGGTGTTGCACTTGCAATGATCGGAGTTATCGTATGCCCGATCACTTCCGGAGATACTGCATTCCGTAGTGCCCGTCTGGTACTGGCAGACTGGTTCAAAGTTGATCAGAATAAGATGCAGAAACGTCTGATGTTATGTGTTCCGCTTCTGGCAGTCGGAGCATTTGTCGGACATCTGGATTATGCAATCGTATGGAGATACTTCAGCTGGACAAACCAGACACTTGCTATGATCGTTCTGTGGACAGCAAGTATGTATCTGTTCCGCGAGAAGAAGAATTACTGGATCACAGCGGTACCGGCAACATTCATGAGTGCAGTTTCCATGACATATTTCTTCTGCGCAGAAGAGTGTCTGGGACTTTCTACGAAGGTTGCTTATCCGGTAGGAATTATTCTGGCAGCAGCATTCCTTGGAATCTTTATCCATGCTACAAAGAAACCAATGAAAGCATAGTTGTAAGACAGCGTAATTTGAATACATAAAAAGGCAGAATGAATTGACAGAAATGAGATGATGAAAAGATGAAACCACGAAGACTGGGGAATGTATCGATTCCGGATGAAGAATTGATAAAAGATAAAAAAGAATGTAAGAAGATCGGACCTTGCGGAATTGGAAAAAAGGCGGTGTATCTTAGCAGCTTCTATATTGACAGAAGGTATTACATACCGATCAGTTCTGTAAAAAGGATCTTCAAAAGAATCGCCATGAGTAAGGGTGGATTTACAGGAAAAGGAGTATTCGGTACATTATCCTATCTTGTGGTCGTATATGAGGACGGAAAAGAAAAGCAATGTAATTTCAAACATGAAGAAGATGTGGACAGATTTCTTGCGTACATAGAAGAAGAATATCCGGATATTCCGGTACACAGTCTTGAGGCTGAGAGAAAGCTGGCAGAGAAGGAAAGATGGCTGGCAGAAAAGCAAAGAGAAAGAAATGTATCGGAAGAAACAAAAAGATGTCTCGTGAAGCTGGAACAGGCAGAACAGTATCTGAAAAAGCAATCGGATATCTATATGGACTTGAGTCAGTCGGCGAAGAAAAAGCGTACTTATGACAGAAGTAACCCGGCGTATAAATGGGTAGCTCTTGCAATCGTACTGATGGGCGGTGCGGCATTCGTCTATGGTATCTATGCATTGACGACTCATGCAGGATTTGGAATGTATTTCCTTTTGTTTGGTCTGGCTGCAATCTTCTTATTTGCCGGAGCGAATGTACTTCCGACTTCGAAGAATAATAAGAATTATATTGAGAAGCGGCTGACGGAATCGATCAGTCAGATGGAAGAGTATATCAGAGTGTATCCGGATTTTCCGGTACCGGCTCACTATGCACATCCGATTGTGCTAAAGAGAATGCAGGAAATTATGAAAGAAGGGCGTGCGAGAAATATTCCGGAAGCATTGCAGGTTTTGAAAAAAGATCTGAAAGCGTTGAATTCCAGCGTAGTCGTCGAGAAAGAAGAGTATGACGAAGTGGTAGCGATCAAACCGATGTTTCTGGTGATGGATTATAAATAATTTGGCAGATAGAAAATGCGGTCGGCATATATTCTGAGATTATGAGTAAGAATATATTGCCGGCCGTATTTTTGAAATATCAAAGTATACAAGAGAAGATACCAGCGGGAGGTTCTTTGTAGCGCTATGTGTTTGAAAGAAGCCACCGGTGGCGGGTACTTAGATTTTAAGCTTCAATATATATGCTAAAACCAGGAATAGTATTGCGATACATTTCACACCAATAGACACTCCGACATACCCCGGCAGCAAATATCCTTTTTGCTTTTTGCCTAATATTAAAGAAATGATATCGATTATAAAAAAGACGATTAGAACAATTGCAGCACCGAAGATCAGTAGCATAGCATCACCATTATTATGTGTCAGTGCAGTTACGACTCCAACATTTGTAATTGACATCCAGCTGTAGATTATGTATATCATGCATATTAAGTTAAAAATAATATCAAAGACAACTTTTTCGTTTCTTGTTCCGTTCTTCATTTTAATGTCCCCTTTCTTTAAGAGAATTTGGTAATAGCCGGCATTCTTATCAATTTTTTGTTTCTTCTCTTTTGTTGTCTATAATATAAACCATCAAGTAACTTGAAGGTCAATAGCTTTAGAAAAAATAATTTGTAACTGCTTCTGTATTGTGGACAAATCAGAATGTTGGTATAATGAGAACATACATTCGAAATGAGAAAAGACAACTTTGTGAATGAATTTGTGAGTAAAGGAAGAAGGAGAACAGGCATGACAGACAAAGGACAGAGAAGCTATATCGCAATCGACCTGAAATCATTTTACGCATCGGTAGAATGCAAAGAAAGAGAACTGGATCCGATGACGACCAATCTGGTAGTAGCGGACAAAAGCCGTACGGAAAAGACTATCTGTCTGGCAGTGTCTCCTTCCTTGAAATCCTACGGGATACCGGGCCGTGCCAGACTCTTCGAGGTCGTGCAGAAGGTAAAAGAAGTGAATAAAAGACGGATCTGCATGGCACCCGGAAAGAAGTTTGCAGGAGCTTCCGTAGATAATGAAGAAATAAAACTACATCCGGAATTGGAACTGGATTATATTACGGCGGTTCCGAGAATGGCATTATATATGAAATGCAGTACGGAAATCTACAACATTTATCTGAAATACGTTGCACCGGAGGATATCCATGTCTATTCCATTGACGAGGTATTCATGGATGTGACCGATTACCTGAATACTTACCGGATGACGGCAAGAGAGCTGGCTGGAAAGATTATTCGGGAGATCCAGCAGGAGACGTCGATTGCGGCAACGGCCGGAATCGGAACGAATCTGTACCTGTGTAAAGTTGCCATGGATATTGTGGCGAAGCATATTGAGCCGGATCAGAATGGGGTGAGGATCGCAGAACTTACAGAAATTTCTTATAGGAAGCTTTTGTGGGCGCACCAGCCGATCACGGATTTCTGGCGTGTGGGCCCGGGGTATGCGAAGAAGCTTGCGGAAGTCGGATTATTTACCATGGGAGATGTGGCAAGATGTTCTCTTGGTAAGCCAGGGGAATATTATAATGAAGATTTGCTGTACCGGCTATTTGGGGTGAATGCAGAACTTCTGATTGATCATGCATGGGGATGGGAGCCATGCACGATCGCAGATGTGAAGGCGTATAAGCCCGAAAATAACAGTATGGGTGCGGGACAGGTACTGCATTGTCCATATAATTTCGAGCAGACAAAGATCGTGGTAAAGGAAATGATCGACCAGCTGGCATTGGATCTGGTAGATAAACGTCTCGTAACGGATCAGATCGTTCTGACGATCGGATACGACATCAAGAATCTGGAACAAGGAACGAAGAAAAATGTAGGGGAGATCACGACAGACTGGTACGGCAGGAAGCTGCCGAAACATGCACACGGAACCGCTAATCTGAAGCAGCATACTTCTTCATCGAGGCTGATGACACAGGCAGGTGTAAAGCTGTATCATGAAATTGTGAATCCGGATCTTCTGATCCGACGGATTACGATGGCAGCGAATCATGTGATCAGTGAGAAAGAGGTCAAGGAAGAACAGCAGTATGAACAGATGAATCTTTTTACAGATTTTGGAATTGCAAAGAAGGAAAAGGAAGAGAAGAATGAGAAGCTGGAACGGGAAAAGAAGATGCAGAAGGCGATGCTGGATATCAAGAAAAAATATGGGAAGAATGCAATCTTAAAAGGAATGAATCTGCAGGAGGATGGAACTGCGATGGAACGGAACCGGCAGATCGGAGGACATAAAGCGTGAGAAATGAAAATGTTTCGAAAGAAAATATTTCAACAAAACAGATTCTGCAAGAAAGAGAATCGGTAAAAAATATTTCTAAGGAAAACAGGATAGAATTTTCTGGGAAATTGCAGAAATCGGTACTGGAAGTACAGCGGAAATATGGTGATATTCTGGGCTTTCCGCATCATGTATCAGAGACACATCCGCCGATGCCGACAGCAGATCGGGCGGCTCAGTTTACACCATTTGCGGCCCTGAATGGATATAAGGAAGCAATCGAAGAGACAGAGCGGATAGCAGAGGAAAAAGTCGAGCGGGAATACGAATAAAGACAAAAAATAGAAGAAATGGAAAAAAATATGGTGAATCTCTTGACCTTCAAGCGGCTTGAAGGAATATAATCACCTTAACAAAAAGAGAGAAGGATACAGATATCCGGAACAGGGGAAGGTGAGAGTATGGAAGATACGGGAAAGCTTGAAGAAAGAAATAAAATTGTTTCTGAGCTTCAGACAATAATAAAAGAACGGATTGAATTAAAAGAAATTGAAATACCGGGAACCATTACATTTCAGGTTATGTCTGTGGATGGTGGGAATGTACCGGTGGGAGCCGGTGAAGTGCTTCTGCTTCGTTACAGTGCGACTCATCTGGAATACAGTCATGAGTTGGAAGATGAGAACCAGAAATTTCATATGGCGCTTCATATCATTTATTGTAAAGAGCAGAAAGGTTTGTTTGGAAAAGTAAAGTACAAGACGATAAAACACCGCAAAGAAATCATTACAGAAGCAGACTGGAAAAATGGAAAGAAGGTGTCACTTTATGAAGATTAAAGATGTAGAAAAACAGGTTGGCATTTCCAAGGCGAATATAAGATTCTACGAAGAAGAAGGACTGATCCATCCGGCACGTAATCAGGAAAATAATTACCGGGAGTATTCAGAAGCAGATGTAGAACAACTTCAGGAAATTAAAAAGTTGCGTCTGATCGGTATTCCGGTACAGGAGATCAAAGAAATCTATGAAGACAGACTGACCTTGCAGGAAGCTTTATCCCGTAGACTGGACGAGATCGAAAAAGAAGAACGTACATTAAAGGAAACGAAACTGACCTGCCAGAAAGCACTGAAAAGTAAGCTTGATATTACATCGATCGATCAGCTTGAGATTGAGGAAGAAAAAGAAGAGTGGCAGGTACGTCTGGCAATTCTTTTGAAAGAGGATATTGTACAGAAGAAATTAAGCAGGGATGAGATGAACAATGAGATTGCATGCTTTTTTATTGCAGGAACGATCTTAAGTGTGATATCTATATGGCTGCTTCCGAAGGATTATATCGGAACACATCTTTATGTCGGGCTGATTTCACTTGCAGCTGTGGTAGGTCTGCTGATCATAGGAACATGTTCGGCGAATATGAAAGTGCATCTGGTGTTGTTACTTCTGGGGGCAGTTGTACAGCCTGTCGGACTTTTTACAATCGGAACATTGATGGGAAGAGGGTATATTGTGTGTCGTGATACGGCGGTATTGAAGCAGTATGTAATCTATCTGTATGGTGGGGTATTTATTCTTGCAATCATATTGTGGATGGGATCAAAGATGAACCGTTATATCCTGAACAAACTCTGGATCAGTATGCTTGCGAGCCTGATCATGGCAGGAGTGATAGCGCAGATGCTGAATCAGAAGTATGGACACTTGATGGCAACCGGTGAACTTATCGTCGGATTCCTATGTGCGGTTATTTACCTGGTCGCAGTATCCGGAACATGGACACTGGCGAATGCAGACTGGGAAAAATATAACCGGTATCATGCAGTGTATACGTCGAACAAGATGATCAATGTATTCGCAACGATATTCAATGCAGCCGGATACTATAGTGGAAAGAACTGGAGGAGATAACGGATATGAATTATATTACATTTAACGAGATGATTGAAGTGAACGGATTGCTGGAGGAGAAAGGGCTGAATTTTAAGGTTCACTTGAGAGATGCCTGTGGAAAACAGTCCTGCTGGATTGAACCGTTAGGAAATTGTGCATGCGAAGGACGGTATGAGGAGATGTATCAGGTTGTGGAGGAGTATTTTAGAAGTAAAGGGCAGAAGATAGAGTTTGATGAGACGAAGTTGAATTTTTTTGCTGTTTAATTGATTAACGAAGTTGGTAACAGAGCGAAATCCACTACTGTACAAAAAATAACAAAACGTATTGTAAATCCACTGCTTTTCCAAGGTTTTTGTGGTTATTTTTTATAACCTCTCGGTATCACAAGGGTTACGGTTCCTAAGTTTTATGCAGGTACGGGTAACGACCGCTTCATGCATTAAACAGCAATAAAATTTATTAAAAAATATATTGAATAACGGAGAAAGCAGCTGGGTATGACACAGGCGGAACTGGCTGGAATTAATTCTCGTCTTGCTTTCTTATAAAATATAAGTTAAATTTATAATAAAGAAATTTCACAGAGAGAATGAGGAAAAGTCATGGAAAGCAACAAAGAAGAAAAGATAACGTCGGTCAGTGAAGAGAATATCTATAAGCTGAACGGCAGGGTTCCGCTTAGAAAAGCCATCCCGTTTGGATTGCAGCATGTACTGGCGATGTTCGTATCGAATCTGGCACCAGTGCTGATCGTGTGCAGTGCGGCGGTACTTAGAAGTAATGGAGCACATTTAAGTTCTGCGGAGATCACACAGCTATTGCAGTGTGCGATGTTTGTAGCAGGAATCGGGACCTGTTTGCAATTATATCCGATTGGAGTGATCGGATCCGGACTTCCGATTATTATGGGAGTCAGCTTTACGTTCCTTGGAAGTCTGCTGGTAATTGCAACGAATCCGGATCTTGGATATGAAGGTATGGTTGGTGCAGTTATTCTGGGTGGTATTTTTGAAGGTTTTGTCGGATTGAGTGCCAAGTACTGGAGAAAATATCTGACTCCGGTTGTATCGGCTTGTGTAGTTATCGCGATTGGATTGTCACTTCTGCCGGTAGGTATGGATTCCTGGGGCGGTGGAAGCGGAGTGAAAGACTTCGGTTCATGGTATCATCTGGTAGTTGGTGCATTTACATTGATCGTATGTCTGGTATCCAGAGAAGTCTTGAAAGGTGTCTATAAGAATCTGAATGTGCTGGTTGGACTTGTATTTGGGTATGCACTTGCAATTATATTTACGGTAGCAGGAATCGCGCCGATGGTTGACTTTTCCGGTATTCATAAGACGATTCAGGAGGTCGGCGTATTCAGTATTCCGAAGCTTGTGTTCCTGACCAGTCATAAGCCAGTATTCAATTTGGGAGCATTTTTCACGATCGCAATCGTATTCCTGGTATCGGCAGCAGAGACGACAGGTGCAACGACGGCAGTCTGTACGGGAGCACTTGGACGTGATCTTAAGATGAAAGAACTTCGCGGTTCACTGGCAGTTGATGGATTTTCCAGTGCAATTTCGGGATGTTTTGGTTGTCTGCCGCTGACATCATTCAGTCAGAATATCGGACTTGTGACAATGACACAGGTGATTAACCGTTTTACAATTTTGATGGGAGCGTTGATTCTGATCCTTGCGTCGTTATTTCCACCGCTTGGAGCATTCTTCAATTCACTTCCACAGGCAGTGCTTGGCGGATGTACGGTTATGATGTTTGGATCGATTATGTATGAAGGAATCAAGATGCTGAAAGAATGCAAATTCGATGACAGAACAATGATCATCGTGTCACTGTCATTTAGTATCGGAGTTGGTCTGACACAGACATCTGGGAACTTCTTTGCAGCATTTCCAAGTGCGGTAGGAGATGTATTTAATGGAAATGCGGTGGCAGGAGTGTTTGTGGTATCGTTACTTTTGAGTCTGTTTTTGCCGAAGAAGACGAAGGTGGAGCAAGAAAAATAAAATAGCCTGCAAATAAAAAGTCAAGGCTAAATTGAAAGAACATTGAAAATTTTATACAGGTTGAAAATTGGGTATCAAAATAAGACCACCACACCAGTGCTGGTCTGAAAATATTAGTGGATAATTAAGATTCTGGAAGAGATGCAAGATATTCTTTCACTCGACCATAGTAGATTCTTAGAAACTTGTTGGCACCCGCAGTCATATAGACATAATAGGGTTTACCTTGAGCACGTTTCTTATCCAAGAACTGATATACCGGATCATCTTGTGGCATCGTCTTGATAAGAACATCCATTACTTGAAATAGGGTCTTTCGTAGATCGGCAGAGCCACGTTTTGAGGTAGGAACACTTTTTTGTTCATAGGTTCCAGATTCATTAACACCAGGATCTACACCGGCAAATGCAGTAATAGCACCTTTGTGAGTGAAACGGGAAACATCTCCGATCTCAGCCATCAACTGAGGACCAAGTGAAGTTCCAACACCTTTCATAGCCATAACGACAGGATATTCCGGGAGTTTGGATGCAGTTTCATTCATGAGAGTGCGTAGTGACTCAACCGTTGTAGAGACACTAATAAGCTGGTCTACAGCTTGCTTGATAATAAGCTTTGTAATGGCATCCTTTGGAAGTACAGGAACAAGTTCCTTCGCTTTTCCATAGATTTCTTCAGCTTTTGACTGACTGAAGTTGTACTTCTTGCGTTTGCACCAGTTTTGATAATGGTCGATAAAGGCATTTAGGGACATTTTACGGACACAGTCCACATGCCAGTATGTAGATGCAAAATCAACCCATTTCTGGCTGCCGTCACTGCGTAAAGGACTGTCAAAGTAAGTATTAACACCAGGATAGGTTTGGTCAAGGATGCTGATAAGATTATTCTTCATGGCTGTTTTATGCTTCATGTAGAAGCCAAACTGACGGTTCATGGTTTTAAGTTGATTGCGTAATTCATCCATAACACTATACTGTTTAAGATTTTGCCATTTGTCAAGTGCATAGCGTGCAATCTTAACAGCATCCGCTTTATCAGATTTGACTTTACGAAGGGAATCATTATCAAAATCCTTGATAAGTTTGGGGTTAATGGTACTGACGAAAAGGTTAGCCTCTGAAAGCTGATGGGCAAGGATTTCGTAGTAACGTCCTGTATGTTCCATCACGATTCGTGACTCACCTTCAACAGAGTTGATGAGTTCTACAAGTGAATGGATGTCACTGGTTGTGTGTTTGATTTCAAAGGGGGTGGAAACAATTTCACCGAAAGATCGCATGATAGCAACCATACTTTTACCCTTAGAAACATCGATACCTACTGCGTTCATAAATTTGTCACTCCTTAAGATTATTGCAATGGATAAGTACCAGTTTTACTCATTGCCTATTCAATCTACTGTGGTGTGACACGAATGCGCCTGTAACGATTCAACCTGCATAAAACGAACGCTGCGAATGAGGAACTGGTTATCAGTCTATTTTACGGACGCGAAGTCCAAGAAAGGAAGCCGATATACCGATTGCTCCATCATTATACAGCTTAAGCAACAAGATGGATAATTCCTTACTGGTTGTAAGGGATATTAACCATAAATATATTGTAGTAGAATAGAGATTATATAAAAAGATTATCTGGAGAAAGGGAAGTATCCGGATAATCTTTTTTTGGGCCATGCGTTTATAAGTAGTTGCCGATAGAAGATTCTTTAGAGTTAAAAACATAAGAAAAGTTGGAAAAATCACATAATTATAAAATGATTTGCGATCTGCTCCGGTAGGATATTTGAGCGTATATGATATGTATCCATTGGAGTTTCAGGAATTCGCAAAAGCAGTAGGTGTTTCGGAAGAAGTTATTCGTACGATAAATGAATGTTTTATAAAGAGAATACCGGTAGATTCTTTTATACATTCTAAAATGATGGATGTATTTTATCTATACTTAACTCAAACTTCCCACACCAATAAGGTGTGCTGAACCTTGAAAATCCAATATTTCAGCCAATAAAAAAGGCATAAATACAATCCTTTGGTATAATGGAATTGTCCAGAAACCAAAATAGAAAAGGAGA